>Ga0208134_1000918_pt1 | contig 18246 bp, 18 predicted proteins | sample VirMetDEL_Mar_31_FD_184515 | JGI IMG/M metagenome (GOLD analysis project Ga0208134, IMG submission 184515) | Aqueous microbial communities from the Delaware River and Bay under freshwater to marine salinity gradient to study organic matter... | ecosystem: Environmental > Aquatic > Marine >... | reverse complement strand
GTCGCCGATCCATTCGAGTGTCTTGAGTTCATTGTTTACACGTTCGCCAAGTGTTGGGTAATGAGCTCTGTATAGTGTTAGTCTTGTTTTGTACTTAGGTTGTAGTCTTTGCTTTAATGTTTTCATATGTGTGTTTTTTAGATTCAATTATATTATCATTGGTTAAGCGTATTTTGTCTGCATCCGTGTATAGCATTTAGAAGTAGTCTTGTCTTATAAAGTTATTAATTATATTGTGTATAGCATCTTGATTAGTTCTAGTGTTGTGCACATATCTTTCGTCGTGCTTCCAATTCTTAAGATCGCTTTTATCTTGCCAGTCGGTATAGATTGCATGAGCTATTTGTTGTACAGTCATATTTGGTTCTGCCCAACCACCTCCTTGTGGTCCAAGTTTTTCTTCGTTGTTGTAGTACTTTGTTAAGTTAAATTCTGTCATAGTTATATTATTTAAGTTATTATTTATATTCATTGTCTAAGGATCCATGGATATAAGACTCTTCAATGGCGCTTTGTATTTTAGCTAAGCACATTTTTTCTGAGATTGTTTTTTTGTTTATGTAGCAATCCATTATTGAAGTGATGAGGTCAAGTGTAGCTTCGTTAGTAGTCATAGTTGTTTTGTTTTGTTACATTTATATTATCTTAAGTCAAACGTATTCTGTCTGCGCTGAGCATTACCAGCTGAGGTCTACTGGATCATAGTCTCTATCTTCATAGTCTTGTACAGAGTATACATATTTCTTGTAGTGATTTGCAAATTCAATGCATTCTTGTTTTGTTTCAAACATGTAGTGATCTTCTGAGTAGTCCCCATCTTCTGTGTGTCTTCTTAATTCTACTGAATATCTTTTAGTCATATTATTTATTTTATTAGTATTTGTTTTGTAGTATAAAGTCAGTTAGTATTTCTTTTAAATTAAATACTTGTTCAGGTGATATATCTCCGTGAGTTAAATCATAATCTTCACATATTGCTTGAAAGTCAATATAGTTATCTATTAAATTTGCTTTTTCTAATTCTTCTCTAGTCATAGTTGTATATTTTATTTATTAATTAATTGATCTAGTATGTTGTTGAAAGTTTTATTAACTTCTTTTTCATATTTATTATTTTGAAAGTAGTCATAGAATACTTTTTCAATGATGTCAAAGTCATTTTTAGAAATTGAAATTTTAGTAGTAAATTTAGAATTCATAAGTATAATTTTTATTAGTTACATTTATATTATCTTAGTGCAAGCGTATTTTGTTTGCAACTAGTTTATATAGTTTCTATATATTCTATTTGATTTTCTGTTAATAATAATCTATATTTATTTATAAATTGAGATTTTAATTCACATATATAATTTTCATCAAAGTCTATTTTTAATTTTTGTAATTCATTTTCTGTTTGGAATAATTTAATAATTGTTTGTTCAAAGCTGAGAATTAATGTAGTCATAGTTATATTTATTTAAGTTAATATTATATGTATATTATTATTTATATACTCTTATATTATCTTAGCTCAAGCGTATTCTGTCTGCAAGCGACTCACTGGCCACGTAACTGACTGTGAGGTTATTTAAACGACTCCAGCCACAACGAAATACCGTTCTCGTAGTTTTGCATAGCAACAGACTCTTCACACGAATAGATCGGCTTATGCGTCATAGCTCTCGTTTCTACTCCGTTTTCAGTGTAGTCAATCCACGTGTAGTTAGATCTTGGGCTGGTCTTAATCGCAAATGGTGTCATAGTATAATATTTAATTTGTTACATATATATTATCGTAACGTCAACGTGTTTCGTCTGCGCCCTAAACCATTCGATCGGTAAACGCCGTGAGGTTCGCCTCGATACGCCTCGTGAGGTCTCACCGTAACCGTAAACAAAACGTAACACCACACCAACAACCAAACCATACCGCAGTACCGTCACCGAAAAAGACAAATAGCCACACCGAAACCCAACCAAAAGGCCAAACCCAACCGCTGATTCGTCAGAAAAATGGGGGACCCGGTGAAAACAAAACGTAAAAGGTTTTTAAAAGTAATTCCGAAAAGTAGGGCATAACCCCCAACCTCAATGTTTGCTACAATATTATTCAACTCAGTGTTTTTATATAAAAAAGGTAAAATTTTTTTTTAAAAAATAAAAAAAGGCTACGCCTATTATATAGGGGTGGTGTAAAAGTGAGACGTTAGGGTATTAATATAAAGAGTAAGGGGCTAATGTCCCGCTTTTGGCTTGTGAGTGTAAATATGAGGTCCTATGTGTAAGTATATATAGTATACAAAACATCGACAAATGGCTATTAATTTAGGAACTGAGGGAGTTACCACTCTATATTTAGGGGATGAGACTGTTACGGCTATCTATTTAGGTACTGAACAGGTTATATAAGGTATGGCAAAACAAAAGTTATCACCGGAGGCTGCAATAGCTAAGGCAAGGAGGGATTTACGCTATGCTAATAGTAGGGATCGCGAAATAAAGAGGGCGGATGCACAGAAAAAGCGTAGGGCCGCTAAAAAAGACGGTAAAAACATCGATGGTAAGGATTATGACCACAATACTGGTAGATTTACTAGTGTTGCGCATAATAGAGGAGGCACACAATCTGAAAACAAGCCTGACGGTACAAAACAAGAGAAGAAACAATCAAGATAAGACATGGCAATAGTATATAGTTACGAGCAAGCAACACAGCCAGCATTTGGTGACCTATTATTAGGTACAGATGTTAGTGCATCGGGAAAACCGACAAAATCATTCTCAATACAGAGCATTGTAGACCTGGTTCAAACAGGTGTGCCGGGTGGCGGAACTGTAACTAGTATAGGCACTAATAGTAGTACATTTGTTACTTTATCTGGTGGACCAATTACAACATCGGGCATTGTATCAGCGTCATTATCTGCTACAGGTACGCCTTCAGCTACTACATATTTAAGAGGGGATAACACGTGGGCAACAATAGGTGCTTCTGAAAACACAACTTACACCGTAACAAGTGCGCAAAACGGATCTGCTGCCAATATTAGATTAACTGGAAGTGACTCATCACAAACAATAGTTACTTTAGCTGCTGGACCAAATGTTGTATTAACTGATAATGGCACGAATAGAATTACGATTGGTTTAACTGGATTAGCTGCAGGTAGTGTAACAAGTGTTACTACCGGGGCGGGTTTATCTATTATTAGTGGTATTGCTACTATTAATCCTGTTATAGCTGTAGATTACTTAGGATTAAATAACTATATTAAAGTAAACGAATCACAGGCTACGCCAACAAGTGATGATATTATACCATTTGATCAAGTTTCTTCTACAAACGTAAAAACCACAAACTTAGGGGCTATACCTATTACAGCGCTTACATCTGTTAAGTCATATGTAGATGCCGGGGATGTTGGTGACATTAGAAATGACACTGATACTTTTGCTACTACCGCGGCTGTAAACAATGTAGTTAGTTTAACATCGGCAGAATATACTGCTCTTGCAACTAAAAACGCTAATACCTTATATATAGTAGTGGCTAGTGCAGCATCGTTTACTACTACCCTAGCATTTACTAATAATATAGTAGGTACAGAGTATACTATAAATGGTGATCAAGCTGGTGCAACTAAATCCGGTATTGCGGGCGCTTCTTATGCATACAACACAACATTGACGCCTAATGCTGGATTTTTCTTTTCATCTGGGCCTACTGTTACAAACGCAACTGGAACATTCAGCGTAGACGAAACTGTCAATACTATATTAGCAGGTACTGTTCAAGCTGTAGCTGTAGATGACGTTGTAGCTACTCTTGCTGTATCTACGTCTGGTATATCAGGCACTGAATTTACATTGGGCGGTAATATTAGCGGGGATACCATAACGGGTCCTTCGCCATTAGCATATGCGTTTAATACAACTATATCGCCTAACGCAGGTTTTGAATGGGCGTCTGGTCCTACAATATCTAATGCTAGTGGAACTATAACAACAAGTCAAACTGTTGTAACAACTATCACAGGCGAGCTTCAAGCTGTTGCGCCACCTTCAGTTGTAGTTACACCTTCGATACAAACAGATTTCATTGGTTCTTTCCCAACACAGTTTAATACGCCAACGGTTACGCCTGGATCATTCTCTGGTGAATCACCAGTTGCATATAACTTTATAGCATCTGTCACTGCAAACGCTGGATACTACTTTGCTGATGGCCCTACAATTGGAGGCGATGTAAGTGGATCAGCTACTTCTAGTAAAACAGCCATTATAACTATCAGTGGTCAAATAGAAGAATCAGTAACTCAGGCTATTGTTAACTTAACTGTAGACGAGAACGCAGTTAACGGTAGCACTTCATGGTATACTTTAGGGGGAGATTTAACTGGTGCGCAACAATCAGGCGATGTACCATTTAATTATGCATTTAATACCACCGCTGCCGCAAACACTGGATACGTATGGACATCAGGACCTACTATTAATAATGCTGCTGGTCAAGAAACAGTAGCTGGAACTTATCCTGTAACAACAACAATATCAGGTACAATAGCTCTTGCTGCTACAGACCCAGTTGCCACGCTTATTGTTAATACTTCAGGTATTACTGGAGAACAAGTGTTTAGCGTTACTGGTGATCAAAGTGGTGCACAACAATCTGGTACAACTCCGTTTACATATTCATTTACTACTGGCGTTTCAATACCTGGTGGATACGAATGGACATCCGGACCTGCAATATCTCCAACACAACCTAACACGGATGAAATTACTGAAGATACCTCAACTACTACCACTATAACTGGTAATATTTCTGCGATACCAGATTCTTACTATACTTTATTTAAGTGTAGCACGCAGTCTGGAGGATTTACATCTAACCAAACTACGGCGCAAATATCGTTAATTACAAACGATCAGATATACGATTTAGTAAATACCTCTGAAACATATATTGTAACTGGAACTTCAACTTCACAAGGAGCAGGCGTTAGTGTATCTTCTAGTCAAGGTACTGGATGTCCTCCAACATTATACTACTATATAATTGAAAACTGTGCTAATTCGTCACAATTACAATATGGTTACAGTACACAACCTAATTTAGGTTCAGGTGATACGTTTAACTACTTTAGTAACTGTTATAAATATTACGATGTTGATCCTACAGAATCTGGAACAATTGATTTAGATGCTTTATCAACATGTCAATGCGGACCTGAGCAAGGAACAGTTAATCTAACTTTTTCTAACAGCGTAAACGGGTCGGCTAATACAACGCCCACTCTTCCGGCATTTAATTCAGTAACGCAAGATGTTGGTACCACTTATACTTTTACAAATTCAATAGTGGCTAAGACGGGTTTTGAATTTACAGCGGGACCAACATGGAACCCTTCGCCTGTAATAACAGGTACAGTAATTTCCGGAACTACTAATTTAACACAAACAGTTACTGGTATTGTAGTAGCAATTCCAGATGAAGTAACAGTTACTTTAGCGTTCACTAATAATGTAACTAATAATCAATTTACAACAACTAGCTTAACGCCGGGCGCTACAATTACAGGCAATCCTGGTGACTCATATCAATTTGTTCATGTTATAACAGCTGATACTGGTTATGAATTTACATCGGGACCAACTTGGACTGATTCAGTAAGTAACAACGGAACTGGTACTATAAACGGAACAATACCTAATTCAAACACTACAATAACGCAATCAGTTTCTGGTGTTGTAGAAGCTTCAGGAGTAACGGTATATAATCAACAAATAACAGCAGAAGAAGATGGAGGTTTTGGAACTCCTTCAACTCCGGCTGCTACTGCTAAAACAGAACTATGCTTCCAGTTTTTACCATTTAGTGCTTACAGTGAAGATGCTAATATAACTGACGCTATTCAATTAAATGCAAGATGGTTTGCTGATTCAGGAGGATCTAATCCATTTAGCGGAGGATTTAAATGGTATGGTGTAGGAACTCCGGAGGATTTAGGAGCAGTATATATAATAAGAATAAGTGATGCTGGTATAGTTACAGAAACAACAACCGCTTGCTAAAATTAAAAAAACTAACTAAAAATATAAAATGGCAATAATATATAGTTATCCAACGGCTACGCCTAAGGCTTCAGACTTACTAATAGGTACTGTTACATATGACGGTACCTCTAGTGCGCCTGTAGATGGCAACCCAACCAGAACCTTTAATATAGGTGATATAGCTAATTTATTAGGGGGCTATACTTTATCTAGTCAAGCTGCCGGAGTAAATGCAAATATTGTATTAACTAGTAGCTTAGGTGCAATAACCGCTGTAAATCTTTTAAGAGGAACTGGTATATCAATATCTGACAATGGTTCGAACGGTATAACAATAGGTAACACAGGAGTGTTGTCAATTGTTGCTTCTAATTCAACTTTTGTTAGTTCAACGCCTGTATTGTCAGCAACTGGCAATGTAACTATATCATCTAGCCTTTCTGCTGTTGGTACACCTAGTTCTTCAAACTATTTAAGAGGTGATAACAGATGGGCTACCCCTGTAACTACAATTACAACTCAGGATAGCCAATACATAAATTTAACACCTAACTCGTCTAGTAATGGCGCCGTAACTATAACGGCCCAATTATCCGCAGCTGGTGCGCCATCGTCATCAAACTTTTTAAGAGGTGATAATGTTTGGGCTGTACCTGCCGGTGGTGGTACTATTACTTCTGTAAATGCTGGTACTGGTATCGCTGTTGATAACAGCAATCCATCTAATCCTATAATTAGTAATACAGGTGTTTTATCTAATATAGCTGGCACTGGTATATCTATAAGTGGTGCAAGTGGTAATTCAACAATAACAAACACAGCGCCAGATCAAGTGGTTTCCATAACTGGAACCGGTGTTGCCGTTGTAACGGGTACATACCCTGATTTTAATGTTGATGTTGCCGCGGGAGAACAAAGTGTAATGGCTAAAGATAGTTTTGTCAGTAATGGCACTGAAACAAATTATCAGTTATCAGTAACGCCTACATCTGCAACTTATACAGAAGTTTTTATAAGTGGTGTTTACCAGGAGGCTTCAACGTATACATTGTCTTCAGATATTATAATTTTATCAACCCCAGCAGATAATGGTGATACAATAGAAATTGTTACTTTTAATTTAGGCACAGCAGGTGGCGGAGGCAGTGGTGGCGGAGCTGTTGATTCAATAATAGCTGGAGATGGTATTAGCGTTGTAAACACAGATCCTGCAAACCCAATTGTAAGTAACACAGGGGTTTTATCCAATATTGCTGGAACTGGAATATTTATAAGCAATGCAAATGGAGATTCAACAATAACAAACACAGCACCAGATCAAACAGTAACTATAACTGGTGAAGGCGGAACAACTGTAAGTGGTTCTTATCCAAATTTCACAGTATCATCATCAGCTAGTGGTGCTGGTCTTGATTCTGTTGTTGCGGGTGCTTCTATAGGTGTTGATAATACAGACCCTGCAAATCCAATAATTACAAATACTGCTCCAGATCAGACAGTTGTTATAACTGGAACAGGTGGAACTACAATAACGGGATCATATCCTAATTTCAATATAGATTCTCCTTCTTCTGGGGTTAGTGGAATAACAGGATCTGGAACTACTAGTTATTTGCCGTTGTTTTCAGGCGCTACAGAATTATCAGATTCAAATGTTTCTTTTAATGGCTCTGTATTAAGCGTAGCTAGTGATGCAAATATTAATGGTCACACAGCAGGTAGGGGAGGAAATAATATTAGCACTAATGTTGTTTTTGGCTCAGGAGCTTTACCAAATAATACAACTGGTGATAATAACGTTGCTGTAGGATTAACAGCTTTAGCTAACAATTCAACTGGAAAATATAATGTAGCCGTTGGAACAAGGGCTTTAAATGCTAACACAACATCTTTTCAAAACACGGCGATTGGTTTTAATGCGCTTTATCTTCAATCAACTGGTGGAAAAAACACCGCTATAGGTGCTCAGGCTTTATTAGCTGCCACAGGAGATCTTAATATTGGTATTGGTGTTAATGCTGGTCAAAGCACGACAACCGCTCGCAGTAGTATATCTATAGGAGGGGATTCATGGGATGGTTTCAATGCAACATATAATCCAGCTTATAATATAACAACAGAAAGTAATTACATTTCAATGGGCTTTGGTTCAACAACCAATGCTTATGTTAACGTTGCTTGGACTATTGTTTCAGACGAAAGAGATAAAACTAATTTTTCCGATGTTCCTCATGGTCTTGAATTTGTTTCTAAACTAAAGCCAATATCTTATCAATTAAAAGAAAACAGGGATTCTGACAAAGCGGTTGGTGATATAAAATATGGTTTCAAAGCACAAGATATACTCGCTTTAGAAGGGGACAATCCAGTTATAATAGATAACAAAAATGAAGACAAATTAAGATATAATGAAAGCAATTTAATAGCTGTTTTGGTTAAATCTATACAAGAGTTAGAGGAAAGAATAAAAACTCTTGAAACTAAATAATAATAATATATAACTAATAAAAGATAAATGGCTACAACTAAAGTGTCTAAAGGGCTGATAAAAGACGGTGCCGTAACTATAGAAAAGTTAAACAGCGCACTAGTAGTTACAGGGGCTGAAGGTATAGTAAATAACGATAACGATATTACGGTTCCTACTTCGGCTGCTGTAAAAAATTATGTTGATAGTTCAGTTGTTGGTGGATTAATATATCAAGGAGCTTATGATGCCGCTACAAATACACCAGTTCTTGATAGTAGGGGTACGCAGGTTTCCGTTAATCAAGGTTGGACATATACGGTTACAGTGAACGGAACGTTTTATGGTGAAACGGTCAAAGTTGGTGATGTTTTAATTGCTGAAACAGATTTAACTGGTGGCACAGGCGCTTTAACTGATTGGACAACAGTACAAAGTAATATTGATTTAGCTACCGCTGGAACTGATGCCACAGCTGTAAGAGGTTTAGCTGGTTTTGACACAGATAACTTCACTGTTGTCAATGGATTTGTAAACTTAAAAGTAGGTGATATTATACCTTCTAATATAGTACAGTCTATAGTTGCTGGTACTGGAATAGCGGTAGATAACACGGATCCAAAAAATCCTATTGTAACAAATGACGCTCCAGATCAAATTGTAGCAATAACAGGTAGTGGTGGCGCAATAGTTACTGGCACTTATCCCAATTTTGATGTTAGTGCTGCAACAGCAGGAGCTACAGCTACAAGTGTTAGAGCTGCCGTTAAAAACACTTCCGGAGGTACTTTAGTAAAAGGAACGCCTGTATATATAACAGGAACGGTAGGCGCAACAGAAACATTAGAGGTAGCCGCTGCAGATGCTGGTGATCCTTTAAAAATGCCGGCATTAGGATTACTGCTAACGGATTTAACAAATGAAGGCTTTGGATTTGCCGTAACAGGTGGTTTATTAATAAACATAACAACAGACCCAATTGACGGTGTAACACCTATAGTTGATGATACTGTTTATATAAAAGTAGGTGGTGGATTAACAACTGTAAAACCAACAGGCGTTACTGGATTAATACAAAACATTGCTAGAGTTGGTAAAGTATCTGGCGGCACCGCGGGCTCACTTGTTGTATCTTCTATTTTAAGAACAAACGATGTGCCTAACTTAGCTGAGGGCAGAATATGGGTTGGTGACAGCAATACTACTACGTCAACTGTAGTTTATTTAGATGAAATAAATAACCGATTAGGTTTAAACAATATAGTGCCAGCTGAAGCATTAGATATTACTGGAAATGTGTTGGCTTCTGGAACTCTTCAAGGTTCTTCAATAATTAAAACAGGCGGTACTTCTGTTGAATTCTTAAAAGCAGATGGCAGCGTTGATTCTAATACTTATTTAACAACTGCCGTAACAAGCATAATTGCGGGAACTGGACTTACTGGCGGAACAATAACAACGACTGGAACAATAGCCCTTGCCGATACAGCGGTTACTGCCGGCGCATATACTAATGCCAATATAACAGTTGACCAACAAGGTAGAATTACCTTAGCATCGAACGGAGCAGCTGGTGGTGTAACATCTTTTAATAACAGGACTGGAGCAATAACATTTTTAGCTAGTGATATACCAAATGATGCTATAACGCAGCCAAAACTTGGAACGGAGTTTACAACAAGCATTGTAATGCCATCACTTCCTGCAGGCCCTTTAGTAGATTTATATCCAGGGCAGATGATGATTGTTTTGTCTTATTACGGAACAGCTAATGGCTCGGGTATTAAGCTGATCTTTCCTGGTGGTTTTGACCCTAATCTAGCCGTGAATCAATTAGTTGGCGCAACATTTACATTTACAGGAGCAAATATTGGTTCAATTCCTGCAGGAAGTTATATAATCGGCTCTAATGGAGCATCTTTTGAAGATCCTGATTTTTTTGATTTTGCAGTAGAGATTGCATTAAACCCAACGGAACAAACAAATGTTAATGATGGTTCTGGTTCAAACCAAACCAGCACTTTATCCCAAGCAGTTCCTTCTCCAACCGTAGATTTTAGCTCAGCTCAAGTGTTTACTAAAACACTCACTGCAAATGAAAATATAGCTTTTACGAATTACACTACTGGAGCGGTTAAAGATTTAGTAGTAACTGGTGATTTTACACTAGGATTTACAACAGGAACTGTAAATATAGCTGCTGGAACTTACGATGGCACAGCATCTAACCTAATACAAGTAATCTGCGTAGACGATATTACACCAACATTTTGGGTAACAATTTCACAACCTCAAGTATAATATATGAAAGCAATAGAAATAGACGGTAAAATAAAAACATTTGGTTCAGTTCCTAAAAACTGGAAAAATAGCACTGGCACTTATTTTAATATAGGAGACGGCGCTACTTTTGGTTTTAAAGATGTGGTATTACCTGATTATATTGGTGGAATTGAAGAATTATCTAACCTACACTTAGCGGGAGATGTTTACACCTATGATGTAATTGAAAAGCCTATTAAAGAGACTTTAGCGCAGTTAAAAAAGCAAAAAGTATCTCAATTAAAATATATTGCAGGAAGAGAATTATCTAGAACAGATTGGTATATTATTAGAGAAGTAGACAGCGAAAAGACTACGCCACAGTCTATTAAAGATGACAGAGCAGCGTTAAGAACGCAAAGTGATTTAATAGAAGCAGAAATAAATGCTTTGACGACTAAAAAATCAGTTGTATTATTTGACATAAACATATAATTATGGCATTTGGAAATAGGTTATTAATTTCAAGTGTTAGCAGCCCTACAGAGCCTGTTTACAAAGATGGTGTTACTGTAATAGCTGGAAGAGGAGCAGTTAGTGGTCAAGAGTATGTTTTAGATGGTGTTAGTTATTTAGTACTAGCAGATAGAGCGGCTTTAGACTCTGCTTTTAGTGGCGGTAGAGATTTGTCAACAGTAGTTACTACTAGAGTGACTACTATGTCCTTAATGTTTTATTTTACTTCATTTAATCAAGACATAAGTGGTTGGGACACATCAAGTGTGGTTAGTATGGAAAATATGTTTAGAGGTACATCAGCATTTAATCAGAATATAGGTAGTTGGGATACTTCGAGTGTGACTAGTATGAGAAGAGTGTTTCAAAGTGCAGGAGCTTTTAACCAAGACATAGGCAATTGGGATACTTCAAGCGTAACTACTATGGAAAGAATGTTTGGTGCGGCTCCATTATTTAACCAAGACCTAAACGGATGGGATACTTCAAATGTGACTAATATGGGTAGTGTGTTTGAAGATGCCTTTGCATTTAACGGGGATATTAGTAGTTGGAATACTTCAAGTGTGACTAGAATGAGCAATATGTTTGATCAGGCCAATGCCTTTAACCAATACATTGGTAGTTGGGTTACTTCAAGTGTGACTGATATGAGTTTAATGTTTTTTGGTGCTACTGCATTTAATCAAGACATAAATAGCTGGGTTACTTCAAGTGTGACTAATATGAATAATATGTTTAGAGACGCAATAGTATTTAATAAAGACATAGGTAGTTGGGATACTTCAAGTGTGACTGATATGAGTAGAATGTTTAATGCAGCAACAGCATTTAACGGGGACATAAGTAGTTGGGTTACTTCAAGTGTGACGGATATGAGTAGTATGTTTGAAAGTGCAAGAGTATTTAATCAAGACTTAAGTAGTTGGGATACCTCAAGTGTGACTACAATGAGACTTATGTTTGATAATGCCACTGCATTTAACCAAGACATAGGCAATTGGGATACTTCGAGTGTGACGGATATGAGTAAGATGTTTGAAGGTGCAACTGTATTTAATAAAGATATAGGAAGTTGGGATACTTCAAGTGTGACGGATATGAGTAGTATGTTTGAACGTGCTAAAGCATTTAATCAAGACATAGGCAATTGGAATACTTCAAGTGTAATTGATATGAGTTGGATGTTTGCTTTTACAACAGTATTTAACGGGGACATAAGCAGTTGGGTTACTTCAAGTGTGACGGATATGAGTAGTATGTTTGAAGGTGCAAATGCCTTTAATCAAAACATAGGCAATTGGGATACTTCAAGTGTGACGGATATGAGTTATATGTTTTCTGAAGCATCATCATTTAATCAAGACTTATCTTCTTGGTGTGTAACTAACTTCACTTCAGAACCAGCTGGTTTTAGCACAGATGCAACTGCTTGGATACTACCAAAACCAATATGGGGAACTTGTCCATAAATAAACAAATAAAAAATGGCAGAAACAAAAAATAAATAAATGGCAACAACAAAAATATCAACAGGTGTATTAAAAGACGGTGCCGTAACTATAGAAAAGTTAAACAGCGCACTAGTAGTTACAGGGGCTGAAGGTATAGTAAATAACGATAACGATATTACGGTTCCTACTTCGGCTGCTGTAAAAAATTATGTTGATAGTTCAGTTGTTGGTGGATTAATATATCAAGGAGCTTATGATGCCGCTACAAATACACCAGTTCTTGATAGTAGGGGTACGCAGGTTTCCGTTAATCAAGGTTGGACATATACGGTTACAGTGAACGGAACGTTTTATGGTGAAACGGTCAAAGTTGGTGATGTTTTAATTGCTGAAACAGATTTAACTGGTGGCACAGGCGCTTTAACTGATTGGACAACAGTACAAAGTAATATTGATTTAGCTACTGCTGGAACTGATGCCACAGCTGTAAGAGGTTTAGCTGGTTTTGACGCGGACAATTTTACTGTTGTTGATGGATTTGTAAACTTAAAAGTAGGCGCTGTCACGGAAGTAAACAATGGTACATATATAACAACCACCGGGTCTAATGGACCGATAGTAACAGTGAATCACAATGAAACGTCGAGAGCGGACTCTACTTCAAACACGTCTCTAACACCTGGCGGATCTTTCACGGCTGTTGATACGGTAACTTCAAACACTACAGGTCACATAACAACTGTTAATCTTAAAACGGTTACGCTACCTGCTTCAGGAATCAATGATCTTACAGAATATTACGATGAATTAATTTACGTTACTGGTTTATTAACAACTATAGAAACCTATGAAGATAACAGTAAAGCCGTAAAGCTATTTACTAAATCACTTACTTATTCTGTAGGTGTTTTAACGCAAATATCGTTGTTGAATATATCAACAAATATAACAGAAACAAAAACTTTAAGTTACGATATAGATGGTAATCTAATAAATATAACAAAATCATAATATGAGTTTTTCATTAAATGCAGACGGAATAACTATAGAGCAAGACGCGGGTACAATAGACACTAGTTTAGCCTCTTTGGCTAACTTGCAGTCAGGCGGCGTTAACATAGCAACTAAGATAGTAGGTTACAACTGTGACACCTACATAGTGCCAGACCCTTACGTTTTATCCGTTCAAGGTTACTTGACTATAACAGTGGGCAGTGAGCATTTAATACTAGCTAACGCAACACAGGTAAATAATAAACAAGAACTACGTGTCGAGTCTGGTGGTATCCTAAGTATAAACGGCGAGACGAACGGTCTTTATAACGTAGCTACATTCTTGACTATTACAAGGCAAACCGCAACATCTTCTAATCCATCTCAAGGTGTAATGTATGTACAGAGCGGAGCATCGCTGTATTGGAATGGTGGAACGATGCAATGTGGTTCAGTAATTGCCTTATACGGTACAGACCTAAACCTAAACAATGGCTACGTTAATGGTCAGAGTGGGGATATGTTTAGGATATTTAATGAGCCTGCTGCATTTAATAACTTTACTGTACGTAAAAACCGAGTAGTGCTTAACTTCACCGGAGCGACATTTGAAGGTTTTGGTTTAGTTGACAACTTGATTGAAGGATTAGAAAATAACACTTTTGTAAACTTAAAAAATATAGGTAGTTCAGCAGTCTCTTGGCTGCGTAATAACCTAACGAGATTTTTTGTTAATCCTCAAGATGGCATGAACACGTTTATACGTAAGTTTACAAGTTCGCCATCTCAGTATGGTGGTTGTATTACACTAACAAAACAAGTTGTAGTTAAATGCTTAGATGAAAACAAAGCCGCTATTGATGGAGCTAAAGTTGTAATTAATACTTATGATGATGGAAATAGAATTGACTATACTATAAATCCAGACGAGGGTTATGGGGCATTTTCTAACTTTCCAACCGTAACTAGAACTTCTTTAACAACAGCAGTAACAGGTTTAACCACACAGTCGGAAATACTAATGAAAGCATTTGCTGCTCGACCTACTCAAGCACAGAATGATTTTAACACTATGAGGTTCTCTAAAGGAGCAACCGATGACGCCAACTTTGATATTACATCTGTTCTTTATGGTAAACAAATAACCACTAATGAAACATCTTTAAATGGTAATGGATTACTAACTACTACTCAAAATATGCTGCCAGACACGAGTATTACAGAAGCAGATAAATCAGTAGTAGATGCCTATCCATATATTGCTACACCTTATCAATTCTACGATAGAGCAATGTCTATATTAGTTGATGGTTTTGTAAATGAAACAGCCCCATTTGTTACACGTAGTGGTAATACAATAGATTTAGGTTCAGCAGACTTATCCATAGATGTTATTGGTTTAGTATTAGCTAGAACTAATGGTAATTGGAGTATGAATACTTATCTTTTTTACGGTAACATTACAACCACAGGTACAGTTACGTATCTCAATGGAGCTAAAGTTGATGGTATTGTTACAGACTCCACAGGTACAACTTACCCGCCTTTGAATATATCTATAACAAATATTTCAGCGGGTTCTAGGTTATTAATCACAAATGAAACAACAGCTTCAGAAGTGTTTAATGATGTTATTGCAGGGACTTCATATGCTGCTCAATATCCAGAAGGTACAGGTTATTCTGCTGGCGATGTAATACGTGTTAAAATTACAAAAACTGATGGCGTAACAGCTAAATTAGGGTATGAAAGCAATGTTGTAGCAACTGCTTTAGGTTGGTCTATGTTAGTTGCTCAAGAGGATGATTCTGTTTACAATACTATGGCAGTTGATGGAAGTTTAATAACCGACTTTACTGCTGACTATGTAAACAATCAAATTGATTTAATTATATCTTCTAATTTTAATTTATCTGAATTATACGCTTGGTGGGCATATAATCTAACAACAGAGAGCGGAATACGTAATTTCTTTGGGGGTATTACTGCTTTAGATACAGCTAACTTTAGAGTTAATGTTGGAATCATAGATTTATATTTAGACAGTACTGTAAATGTAAGTGTACATCAACTTGATAACAGAAGGTTCTACCGTTCAGACGAAGTATACCCCGTTAATGTACCAACTACAAGTGGTTACGGATTAGACGTTGTTTGGAGAAATACAGTACTTGTAACAGGATTATCTCCAGCCCAAGAAACAAAACTATACTCTTTAGATACAACTAACTTAGACGCAGCTGTTTCAACAAGGTCTACGTTTAATAATGCTGCTGATGAAGTGATAACAGATACAGCAAGTAGAGATGGAAGTAAAGGATTAACTACTGATGAAGGGACTAAGTTAACTAATATCAATACGGTTACAAAGTTAATACCCGCAACTTTATAAACACCAAAACAAAAGATAATAACTAAATTTTATTATATAACTATAAAAAAGAAAAAAAGTAAAAATGACATAAAATAAGTAATGATACTAATATGCCAAAAAGGTATAAATTAAATCAAATAAAATTATTTTATGTCAGATGCAATAGTTAAAAACCTAAGTTTTGGTAACGAAGCTAAGGACAAAGTATTTGAAGGTATTACAAAACTCACAAAAGCCGTTAGCTCCACGCTCGGGGCTAGCGGTAAATGCGTGATGCTAGAAGATGGAAATGGAAGACCAGTTATAACTAAAGACGGTGTAACAGTAGCGGATAGTATTATACTATTGGATCCTGTAGAAAACATGGGAGCAACGCTTTTAAAAGAAGCCGCTAGAAAAACCGTAAGTGAAGCAGGAGATGGTACAACAACCGCAACTGTATTAGCACACGCTATATTAACAGAAGCTTACAATGTGGCTGATTTGATTAGCTCAAGAGATTTAAAAATAGGTATTGATACAGCTGTAGATAAAGTAATTAAATACTTAGAATCAGTTACAGTAAAAGTTAGTGGCGATATGATAGATCAAATTGCCACTATATCAACTAACAACGATGCAGATCTTGGTAAATTAATCGGTGACGCATTTAGATCAGTTGATGAAACGGGAGTGGTTATGATGGAAACATCGTCCTCAGGCCAAACAGAAATAGAATTAATAGAAGGTTCGCAATACAACAAAGGTTTAACAAACTCTCATTTTATTACAAGTCAAAGTCAAAGGGTTGCCGAATTAGATAACCCATACGTATTATTAATTGAATCACCAATAGATAATATAAGACAGATACAAAGTGTATTAGAATTTATTTTAAAAGGAAATAGATCATTACTTATAATAGCAGATATTGCTGCACCTGTTTTAGCTGTTTTAGCTACTAATAAGAAAAACGGTAAACTAAAAGTTAATGTAATTAACGCTCCAACATTTGGTGTAGCTAAGAAAGAAACGCTAGAAGATCTAGCTATGTTAACTGGGGCTACTATTATAAACGAAGACTTAGGTGATGATTTAGATTTAATAGATCCACAATACTTAGGTACTTGTTTAAAAAGCATAACAACAGACGAAGAGACTATTTTAAAAGTAGACAAACCATCTGAAGAGGTATTAGACGCAATAAAAACTATTAAAGAAAAGTTATTGCATACAACTAAGCCTCACGAAATAATTAAACTTGAAAGAAGATTGGCAAGACTAGCGGCTAAAATAGCCATTGTAAAAGTTGGCGCTAATTCTGAAATAGAGTTAAAAGAAAAGAAAGATAGAGTAGAAGATGCTATTTGCGCCACTAAGGCAGCTATAAAAGAAGGTATTGTACCTGGAGGTGGAATTGCACTGTTAAATGCGGCAGAAACAATTAAACCCAAGACGATTAGCGAAGAAGCACTCCTAGAGGCCATTAAGGCGCCGTTTAAGACCATATTAGAAAATGCAGGTATAGAATACCAAGAAACTCTAAGAGGCAAAGGAATGGGTCTAAACGTGATAACTGGTAAAAAAGTTAATATGATCAAGCACGGTATTATTGATCCGCTATTAGTTACCAAAAGTGCGTTGAGAAATGCAGCATCTGTTGCTACTACTATTTTATCTACTGATTGTGTAATTAATAACTTAAGGGTAACGAATGAAAGCAATAGGTAGAAACTTAATTATAGAAAAAATAAAAGAAGGTACCACTGAAACAAAAGGTGGTTTACTTCTTACTGAAAACCAAAAAGATGATATTAGGTATGTTATGGCTAATATTATTTCAGTTGGAGACGAAGCGGCAGGTATAAAGCCAGGTGATAAAATTTATTACGATCGCCACGCGGGTCATAAAATAGAAGTTGATAAAGATATTTATCACATTATAAAATTACAAGATGTAGTTGTCGTTCTATGAAAAAGCTAGAAGCAAGTGACATTAAAGAAATGAACTTGTTAAAACATTATCGAATAATAAGACGATGGGCTTGCAGGAACTACAACTTAAAGGATGCAGACTTAGAATTATTAATATACTTTGATTGCATGAGGTTCTTCACTAAGCAGGACTTTAAACTCGGTACGTACGCTTATAGTTGGGATAA
>Ga0208134_1000910_pt1 | contig 18409 bp, 19 predicted proteins | sample VirMetDEL_Mar_31_FD_184515 | JGI IMG/M metagenome (GOLD analysis project Ga0208134, IMG submission 184515) | Aqueous microbial communities from the Delaware River and Bay under freshwater to marine salinity gradient to study organic matter... | ecosystem: Environmental > Aquatic > Marine >... | reverse complement strand
ACGCCTCCGCTGGTAATACTAAATTAACGCTATATTTTCTATTAAACTGATCTACGTCTGCTTGTGTTGAAATCATGGCAAAGTCTTCTAATGCTTCTGCACTGTTAGTCATAAGTTCTACAATATCATCTGTAATCTCTGCTGGTAATCTTGCTCTTAGTTGATCATAACTAATTAAATTGTTAGATGAATCACCCATTGGTCCGGGAGCCATGGTTTCTGTTTCAGTAACCTGCTCTTCAACCATCTCACCGTTCGCGTATCCTGTTCTACCACCACCAGAGAACTGACCAAGTATTTTTTTAACTTTTTCAATAGCATCAATATATAACTGTGGATCATTTTCACTTTCATATCCGGTCGGGTTAGCATCAAATAATTCTTCTGTAATTGATGCAAATAAAGTTTGACCTTGAGATGATTTAATAAATAATTCTATAGCACCTTCTGTTACAGGATTGCTTTTAGTGTAATTATTTTTTGTAGTTTTTAATACATCTAGTTGAACTAAGTCATCATCCGTTGCTGTGCCATCTTTAACTTTAGCTTCTAGTTCATAAATTTCTGGTATGATTTTTTCTAGTTGTTTAGCTATTTCTAAATCTCTGTATGATTTAGCTCCACCTTCTGATCCAAGTATATCAGACTGTGCGCCAATTAATGTTTTAAACATGTCAGCTTCACTATTATATTTGTTTATAGATCTATCTTGTATGCCTTTGTTGTACGCTGCTCTGCTTGATCTAAAATTAGAAAATGGTTCTTTAGCTGCTGCTCCTGCTGTTTGAAATATATTTCCACTTGGTGATCTTGATACTAAATCTAAACCAAAGTCTATTTTAAAATCTCTTAATGAATTGTCAGGTGCCATAGGAGGTGCTTTGTAAGACACTTGCTCTGCAAGATCTCTTAATTGTTGCATGTTCATGTTTCTAATATCTATTTTAGAAAGATCATTTTGTTCAACACTTCCTGCAGGATCTTTATACCCCTGTCTAGGAGCTAAGCCTGAAGTAATACCTTCACCGGCACTACCACCTTTTCTAAACATTGGTCTTCTCATTATTCTGTTCATGTTATCCTATACGTATTTCATGTAACCACTAGTGTCTTTTTGATTACCACCACCAAAGATACCACTTAGAACACTAGCTGTTCCAAGAGCCGTTTGTAATGGTGTTGGATTCGGTGTTATTGTTGACTGATTACCGAATGGTGCATTACCAGAGAATAGACTTGCAACTCCAGAACCATATGTACCTAATCTTTCATAAGGTTCAAATGCTTCTAATCTATTTGCTTCTCTTGTTGCATCAAGTCCTGCTTGTGTTTGTGCTTGTTGTAGACCGCCCAATCGACCCAACTGGTTAATATCTGCTGTTTGGAAATCTTGTATGTTTCCACCTAATTGTCCTTGTTGATTAAATGCTGTTTGTGCATTTAAGTTAGCTTGGTTAAATCCTTGTTGATTTAATTTTGCAAGTATAAATGCTCTGTTAGCATCTTGATCAGACATATACTCTGATCTCATTACACCTTCACGTCCACCACCTAAGTTACCAGACATCGCTGCTTGTTGTCCAATGCCTGTAAGACCTGCTTGAGTTTGTTTGTCAAATTCTGATAGTGTTGCATCAATTACATCTTGTTGATATGGTGACATAAAACCCTGGTAGGCTTGTGGTCCTGAGTATGCTGCTTGTTGTGTAAGATAAGGTTGGTATGCTCCAACACCTTGACCTGCTAAATTATAAGCTTGTTGTTGTAATGGATCTTGACCAGCAACTTGCGGTGCAAGTCTAGCTGTATCTAGTGGTATTGACGTTAATCCTGCTAATTGTTTTCCGTAATCAACACCAAGGTCTGTTACGTATTGTTGTGGTAAATTTTGTACTTGTTCTATTGCCATTATATAACCTCGCTTAATCGTTCTGAAGTTTCGAACATTTCTCTAGCGCCACCCATTCCCTGTGACTCTTCTGATACTTGTCCACCCGCTTCTAAATGTTTCATCATGTTTTCCATAACTTGTGCACCTTGATCTATATCTCCACCACCTGCGTTTCTAACAGCATCTGCAGTAAATACAAACTCATTTACACTTAATCTTGCAGGCACATCGTCTGCTTTTTCTTCTCTTCCAATAGGTACAAACCCACCTTCAGCTCTGTAATCTTTTTCCATACCACCAAGGTCCATGATTCCACCTTCGGCTCTACCTATTCTACCACCCATAGCTTTTTGTTGACCAAACTTATTGTAAAATTCATTTTCAGGAATCATCATTGTATTACCATTTACTTCAATTAAAAGTATTTTCTTACCACCCTGCATTCCTTCTCCTACAATTGTAGGATTATTGTCTGGCATTACTATTTGAATATCACTTCCATCTAAACTAAATGTTTCTGGTGTTTGTTGCATAGCACTACTTAAACCACCTAAACCTAAACCACCAGTTGGTTCGCCCGTTGGTCCACCACCTTCATAACCTATTCTCCCACCGTTAGCTGCTTGTGCATATGTTACTGCCATTTCTTCTGGTGAATATTTTCTAGCAGATACTGCAGGTGTAAAATTTAATCCTGCCGCCATTGCTTGTTTTTGATCTAATGTGTTCGCAATTTTTTTAAGGTCTGCTAATTGTAATGCTGTGTTATCACTTGGTATTCCTTGATTACTATTATCCCCTTCTTGATTTTTAGTAAATAATCCTGCTATTGCTCCACCAGCTGCTGGTATAATATTTTTCATTATACCACTTTTAATGTAATCTCCATAAGTTTGTGACTTAGGATCATTTTTATCAACTTTTCCTCCTAAAAATTCACCTACTTTAGTTCCTACAGGTGATTCTTTTATAAAATCATAACCTTTACTTATAATTGAATTGTCACCTCTTAATAAATAATCTCCACCGGCTAATGCTGCAGCAGTTAATAAGGGGTTATCTTTTATCTCATTAGGAATTAAATCATCTACAACTTTGTCTTTTGCTTTTTGAAACCATGATCCAATACCATATTGTTTTCTACCATCCATACCCATGATACCACCATACGCTGCCATCTGTCTGTCAGGTAATACTGGTCCTGTTGGTTTAGGTGCAAAAGGATTAACTGGTTTTGTAGGGTCTTGTGGTAATGGATTGCCACCAGCCATTTGACCTTCGGCCATTGCTTGTTGCATAAACTGTTCAAGAGTCATAGGCTCAAGACCTTGTTCCATCATGTCATCAACGTATTTTAAATACTCTTCTTCTAGTTGAGCCATCATCATTTGCTCCATTTCTTGTGGAGATTTAGGACCTTCATTACCACTATATTTAATAGATGGTGCGTTAGTCTGTAATTCTTCTGAAATTTGTATATCTTCTATTCCCATGGTTTTGTCAGTTTACTTTGTTTTTGAGAACAAATCAAGAGGAGGCATGATAACTTTTACGTCTTGCGCCATCTCCTCTGCTTTGTACCCTTTAGTTTCCCAGTCTTTTCTTGTCTTAAAAACCTCTCCAGTTTCTTTGTGTCTGTAAGTTTCCTCTACCTTAGCGTCATATACTTTCATTATGTTGTTACCTCTTTCTTAATATTTAGATAACTAATAGCTACATCAAATGAGTCTGATGTGCTTGATTGTACTGTAAAAGTTTTTCCACCTTCTACTATTAGCGGCTGTGTTAATAATTCTTTAGTTGTATTGGCTGTTAGTTGCACAGATTTAATAGCTGTAATACTATTATTTGTAATTGTCACTGTAGGTGTACCCGTTGATGTAACAAGTATAGATTTAATAACAATAGTTTCATTAACTGCAGGAACACCAGATCCTAATGGTGTAAGTGCACTACCTGTTGTACTGTTATCTATACCTACAAATTTATATTGGTTTACAACTGCCATTAATCTAAAAAGAAACTTCTAGCTTCTATCTCCTGTTTTAATTCTTCTTGAAATGTAGTGTTAAGTTTTTCCAACACCGCATCTAAATCCCTTACTAAGTTCTGAGCTACGTCTTCTTCATACTCTGCGCTTGCTCTAGTTAATGATTGTACTATCTTTGCCATTATAAACTTGCGATGCCTCCTCTACGATAACCACTATGTAATCCTCCTGGACCAGAACTGTGTCTTGATGATCTAGAAGAAGATGACTTAGAAGAAGATGACTTAGAAGAAGATGACTTAGAACTACCAGATCCGCTTCCGTTACCACCAGATCCTATAGAACCCATTCCTGTGTAAGTTGGACCCGTTTGTGTTGGAGTTGGCGCACTCATGAATTCATCTACTTTATCAAACTCATCCGTAGTTAAATTTTCTAATTCTTTTTTTGCTTTATTTAATTGACTTTGTTGAAAGTCTGTAAAACCAGTTGTTTTTGTTTTAAAAGGACCAATACCAATTGTATTATATCCTTTTGTTTTTTTAGCTTCCATCTTATCAATATACTTTTGTAAATTTTTTCCGTAATCGTTTGTTCCAAACATAGAAACAACATTCTTACCACGTAGTACAGAGTCAGGACCGTATTGCAATAAACCACTACTTTGATTTTTTCCAATCATTCCATTTATACCCGATAAATAATCTATCTGTCCTTGAAGTTCAGGATTATAATTCATTGAACCTTCTCTTAATGGGTTTCGCATATAAGATAAACCTAAACCTGCAGCTATTAATGGTAGTCCCATACTCATTTTTCCACCACTTATTGCACTTTTAAAAAGTTGATTACCTACCATTTTCATTGGATTAATATTAATTTTGTTATTAGTAAAAGGCATTCCAAATGTAAACTTAGGGTTTCCTGATTGTTTATTTAAACCTAAAAGTTTTGCAGCATAATCAAAACCATATTTAGCAGCCAGTGATTGTAATAACGCTTCCATTATCGTCTTCCTCCTGCATGTATATCTAACCTAAAAGTCCCTAATTTCCAACTAGTATCTACTGCAGTATTGGATATTGTAAGAGCTATAGCTCTTGCTCTAGCTCGTGTATCTACTTTATCTGTTGTGCTTGTTACAGTAAATGGACCTAATGATGAGCTCGATGCTGTGTTATTAGAATAGTTTCTTAAATCTAATTGTATAATAGCATTACCTTGTTGTGATATAAAATCAGGTATAATTCTACTAACTCTCATAATGTTTTCACCATCACCTCTAAGATCACCTAAATTAGTTGCAGCTCCTCTTACAACTTTTTGTGTAATATCATAATCACCTGATGTAATATTTGCTGGAATTGCAACAGCAGCAGTTGCTGCTTCTTGTTGATTGACTCCTGTTTCATGTTCAAAATAAATTGTTGTACCATCCGTGTTACCAACAACATCAAATGACGCGTCATCACCTGCATTATATTTAGTTCCGTGAGGTAATCCAAATACAGATGAATCTTCCCAAGTTGTTCTAGGAAATAAACTATTTGCATTTGTAAACCATATAGGTCTTTTTGCAGTTGAATCTAAATAACTATATGTAACTGCTCTATTAACTACATTAGATGTAGCTGTTGGATAGAACCAAGTAATCTCACCAAACAAGTTATTAATACCTGCGTAAACTAACATGTTAGATGTAGTGTTTAAATCATCGTAAACATAATCTTCAACTAAACAGTCCATAGATTCTAGTTTACCAGTGTATCTAAAGAAACCATTTTCTGACATCCAGTATGCAGCACCATCAACTTCAACAGCTGCATTCATACCTATCAATCCACAGTTGTTACCAACTTGTTCATATGCAAATGTAAAAGGAGTTCCAACAAAACGCATAGTAAATAGAGATGTATCGGTCCAAATATAAATTGCATTCCTACCAAGTTTAGCACCAATGATCCGTGATCCGGCGGCCAGTCTTTGTGTACCAGCACTATTCTCCGCTGTAGGTGTGTAGTCATTTATATTTTCTTGAGACGAGAATCTTATAAACATATCGTCTTGTGTAGCTTTATTTCCAATAGTTGTTTCTGTACCAAAAAATACTAAGTGACGGTCAGGAGTTGACACTAACATATCACGTGATGCTGTTGGTGCTCCAGCTATAATAGTTGCTCTAGTTGCCGTTGCATTTGATGCATCACCGTCCCATTCAAAACATTCTCCGTTATGTATTAATGCTATAAGTGTTGAACCTAAATTATCCAAAGACCATAGACCAGGATCTGTTACTGAGTCAGTGTTGGCTGCAGCTGATCCCCAACCCGTCCAGCTAGAGGTGTTAGTTACTGTTGCACCCGTGCTGTGTGCTGCTCGAGTTGATCCTCTTGCTGCTCTTGTTATACCTGTTAAATTATTTCCTGATACCCCTGTGTATGAAATTTCTTCTGTGCCTACTTGAATGTAATTAGTCCCTGATGTTGGAAAACCAGTTGTACTTGTTAATGTAATACTTGTTCCTGTTCCACCTGTACCGTTTGCATCATCTAATAAGGCTCCGTTTAATGTAGTTGTAATTGATCCTAAAATGTTACCACCCCACAATGATATACCCCAACCAAAAGCTCCTATCTGTTCAGCAGGTCCTACATGATAGTATTGATAATAAGTAATCCCTCCAGATGTGGTTGCTCCTGATCCTGTTTCATTAGAAGGCATTGTAATAGTAATTGTAGAAGTAGTTGGTACGCTTGTTACCATAAATTTTTTATCAGCAAAATCTGTGGCTGTGAAATTAGAATTAGTAATAGTGCTAAAAGTTGTTGCATCACCAAATAATATAATATCTCCTGGCACAAAATTATGTGAGCCAGCAAAAGTTATAGTTACGGTCGGTGATCCGTTAGTCGTGCTAAATGCATTGCTAATAGCTGTGCCGGATGGATTAGTTAGAGGGTGTATGTCATAGTATACTCCACCAGAATATACATACAAAATTCTATTAGTTCCTATAGCTGCAAATTTTGTAGATTCTTTGTTAACAAAATGATGTAAACCTCTTGCTGCACCTGTAAGTTTTGATTCTCCTAATTGATTCCAACCACCTATTTTTTCAGGTGTACCATATCTAAAACGAACATTTTCTCCATCTGTCCATTGAGACTCAGCACCTGTAGATGTAACCTGTTTATTGAACCCTGGTAGGAATCCTAATTTTTGTAACATATAACCTCATTATAATACTATTTAACAAATGATGGTAGACCCAACATAGGTCTTCCGTCAAATCTATTTTTGTCAGCAAATGGGCCATTTACATGATTATAATGTAGAAATACTTGACCACAAATGTTCCCGTCAAAAGGCTCTCGCCAATGTTCGAGTTCACATCCACTATATACTAGCATATCTCCGACTTCAAGTAAGACTTTAGTTCCTTCTGGAGCGTTTGGTTTATGTATTTTTTTATCTTCATCTATAACAGTATCTGCACCTGTACCATCTATAAAGATAGGCCAAGGATCACCTCCTAGGTTTATGGTAGTAGATATCTCACAACTAGGTCTATCTTTATGTCTTTTTAATTCGTCTCCATGCTTATATAATCTAGCGTAGGAATAAGTAGGACATAGATCTAGACCGGTTTCTTTTTGCATTACCGGTAATACTTTAACAAGTAAGGTTTCCATTACAGGGTCAGCATAATGAGAGTAAGTGTTTGGAATTTGAGTATCTCCCCATGTTCCAAACATTCCTGTATCATATATAATATTGTTTTGATACATGAATTTAGCTGCATCACGTTTAAGAAGAAAATAATTAAATACGAAATTAGCTAACTCGTAGCTTACTGCATTTTTTATTACTTGATATTTATTGAAAGCCATCTTGTATAAAATTAAAACTTACTGATATCCTTATATCATTTGTTTTGTTAGGTTCAACACAATGCCATAACCATGCAGGAAACATTATAATTCTACCTGGTATAGGTTCTATATGTGCTTCTCTCCATAAATGTTTTGGTGGTTGTCCTGGTTTTCTTGTAGGCATCATTGTTTGAATACCTGGTCTTGGGTCATTAACAACTAACTCTCCAGATTCTTTATTACCTTTTACATAATACACACCACTAAATAAACAATTAGGGTGTATGTGTGGTCTGTTATACCCACCAGGATAATTTATGTTAGCCCACATATTACCTAATTTTGGTCTACGGTCTAACCATTCTTCTTGATATATTTCTTCTTGCATTTTACATAGTTCAGAAACTAATTGTGAGTATTCTTGTTTGGTGTGCATATCGGTTGTAGAGTGCCAACCATTCATGTTTGTTTTTTTAACACCTTGGTCTTGTTTACTCCAATTTATAATATGGTTTGCTAAAGTATTATTATCTAATTGTGTGTCTTTACCATATATTGTTGTTGGAAAAAATTGTTCTTTAATCATCTAAATGGTTTACCTCCAAACCAACAAACTAAAGATTGTCTTATACCTTTAGTTACTGGATTGACTCTGTGATTTAAAAAGGATGCAAATATAATAGCATGGCCTTGTTTAAGTTTTGCAAATTTACCTGGTGCCATTAGTTCTAGATCCCCACCTTCAAACTCTGATGGATCATTCAATAATAATGTCATTGATATTTTTCTTACAGGTGGTTCGTGTTGCATGTTCACATCACAGTCCATATGCCAATCATAGAACCCGCCTTCTGGATATTCTGTAAATTGAGCTTGTTCTGTAACTTGTATGTCACCAAAACCAAAATGATTTTCATTTGCTTTTTGTATAAAATTATTAAGATCACGATACATAGGTTCCATTTCTTTAAATGGTATCCAACTAATTGTAGTTACTCTTTTCTTAGTATCTGTGCCACCACCTGGTTTGCCCATACCAACTTTTGCTTGTTGTGGTTTTTGTGCTCTACCTGATGCAATAATTTGTCTGCATTGATCTGGTGTAAACAATGGTGTAGTTGTTTGAACTATCCAACTTTTCCATTTAGGTTCTGATATATGTCTGTTTTCGTACATTAACTTACTCCTCTATTTCTAATTGGGTCATACTGCACATCCATATTTGCAGCAAGTGTTCGTCTCATACCTGGACCGTTAAATGGATAAACACAATGTCTCATGTCATATGGAAAGATATAAAAGTCTCGTTCTTTAATTTGTGGTTGATAATCTACATTTGCAAAATGTCCGTTAGCTGAACCTAGTATCTGTAGTTTACCATTTTGTGGTTTATCAGCTGCAGAATATTCTACACCATAAGACTCAGGTAATTTTAAAATCATTACAGAAGATAGACCTGTAAACAATGATCCTTGGTGCACGTGCACTGGATTGTATTCGTGTTGAAACATTGTATTAACCCAAATAGAATTAAAATGTAAATCATATTGTTTGACTTTATTCCATTCTAAATAGTGTCTGAACTTTGATTCAAACCATTGTAGTACGTTTTGTGGTAAATGATTATGTCTAGTCATTTTATCATTATCTTCTCCATTAAAAAATAAACTATGTTCTTTTTCAATTTTACCAACTAATTGTTTATTAGCAGGTTTTAATTCAGGATACTTTGTTTCGTAAATATGATTGATTGTATTATAAACATCTAGAGGTACTTGGTATTTTAATACCGACTGACCTAAAAATATAAAATTAAAATCTGATGTGTCCATATTTCTGTCTTATCCTTTCTGGAATTTTTTCTATATAGGGGTTATATACTTTTCTTACAGGTCCATCAAATAGTTTATGCATATTACTACCAACTATTTTATCATCATAAAATAAACCATTTACATTTACTTGATCTAGATTATTGAATCTGTGATTGAAATAAGGCTCACCCATAAATTGATATATTTTTCTAAACTCTTGTTCTGGATTTGTAACCATGTCATCGTATTTTACATAATGACAAATATCTTTATATTTATATGAATTTTTTATTGCTTCTAATTGTTTTGCAACTGCACCATCTTTATTCATAATCATACTTAATTTTTCTTCGTCAGTATTTAAGTTATATCTATTAGGAAATGCATCAGGATTTTCTGTGTACCACTGCATATAACTAGCTAACACATCCATTAAATCTCTAAGTAATATTATACATTTAAATGGTCGTTTAAAATGTTTTTGTATTAATGCAAAATTGCCTTCAGTCATCACAGGACCACGATCAATGATTATACGTTGTGGCCAGTCTTTATAATAAGTATCAAACACAGAATCTAACACATTGTCTAATGATTTATGATCTGGGTAATTTTGAAATACATCAGTATCTTTTAATAGAAACAAATCTTTCATAATCTCTAATGTAATAGAGTTAGGTGTTGCAGCTATCTCAGGATTTTGATTCATAATACTTGCAAATAAAGTATTACCTGATCTAGGTTGTGCTATTAAAAAGAAAAGTTGTTTACTTGTCTTTGGCTCCGAGGTCATTAGTTATCTGTTCTTTCTTGTTGTAAATCATCTCTCCTGATTTTTTAACTCTTTCTATAGTATTCAACTGACCTAATACATTAAACACCTCTGGTTGACTTGAACCAGATGTTAATGTCTCTGCTTTGTTTTTCATTATTAAATGATAAGAATCTAATTGATGTTTATTAACATCCTGTGTATCAAACGTACCATCATCAAACTCTTTCTTTAATGTGGACCATAGTTTGATCTCTCTCATTCTGTCCCTAGCTACTAACTGCATGTTAGCAACCGAATAAGTTTTTTCATCTATATCTATTTGAAGTAGTTCTCTTTTTAATGGATCTTCTTCTGTCTTTAATTTTTCTTGTAATCTTTTTAATTTAACTTCATTACGTCTAGCATCAAATGATAAACTCATTAAGTTTTCTAAAAATACGTTTTGTTCTCTAACACACTGCCAATACTTTGCAGCTTTAGTTGGGTATTTCATATCTTGAAGAACAGACATTCTCATTTCTGTTTCTGTTCTAAATACTTGTTTCTTAGTCCAAGTGTCACGAAGCTCTTCCGTCATTTCTTTAAATTCCTTGACATCATTTGGGTCAAGTAAATTATTTAAGCTTGGTGCCTCTTTTTCTATTAACGCATGTATATTTCTTTTTTCTTCTGTCATAATTAATTCCTTTCGATTGCTTTATATATAACGATTATTAACTAGTTGTCAATGTTTTTACCGCTAGACCACCTCCAGTATATTCTTCTGTAGCTCCTGTAGCACCGCCTGGTGTAGAACCAGCACTGACAATAGCTGCAGTTGTAGTTCCACCACCAATACCCTGAACTCTTGCCGTAGACAGAGATCCTGTTGTAGCAAAAGCAGAACCATCCCATGTATTGGCGTTTGTACTTCTACCAGGTGGAAAAGATCCACCAGCAAGCATAGCTGCAGTCTGTGTTCCCGATCCTACAATCCCATGTCCAGCTTCTGGATAGTTGGGTTGAGATGTCCAACTTGAACCATCGTAATAAAGCACTGCATTTAAATTAGGTGATCCTCCACTTCCTCTTCCTCCAACCATAATAGCTGCTGTTTGTATTCCTGTTACAGATGCTATGTCTCTTCCTGCTGGCATTGCTCCACCATTACTCCACGAAGAGCCATCGTATTCATTAGTTGTTGTTGCCCAAGTAGCACTTGTATAAGGACCAGATACACCACCAGCTTGAAAACTTGCAGTTTGTACTCCTGTTCCACCAGCAAGTTGAATTCCATTTGGAAAATTTCCACCTGCAGTCCAATTTGTTCCATCATACTCTTCCGTGCTAATAGAGTATCTTTGAGGTGCAGCTGGTGATGGTGATGGACTATATCCACCATAACCTAACGCTGCCGTTTGAGTTCCGTTATTTGTAACTCTAATAAAAGATGTTGATCTATTATTTACTTCTGTCCAACTAGTTCCATCATATTCTTCCGTGTTAGAAGTACCTGGACCTCCTCCACCTAATAAACTAGCTGTCTGTGTTCCAACGTTTCCCATTAAATCATCTCTTGCTGTATTTGCAGTTCCACCAGATGCAAAAGATCCAAGTCCTAGAACATAACCTTTAAGTTGTCCTGAAGTTGAGTTATACCACACCTCTCCTTCTGTTGGATTAGAAGGATTTGATGATACAACATTGACTCTTGTGCCATGTAAATTTTCGTAAGTAGACATTTAAAAATCCTTATGGAAGAATTACGTCAGATGGTCTTGTGTTAAACGGGTCAGCTTTTTGTTCATCTGTCTGAGCATCCCAAGCTGCTTGTGCCGCTTGTACTTCAGCGTCAACTAAAGCTTGTGCTTCTGACTTAGTTTTAAAAACACCTTTGTCAGCTACCCACAAAGCGCCTTTTGAATTATTTCCAACAACCCAGACGTTAGCGGGATAACCTCTAAGAAAGAATGCTCTTCTGTCTTCTGCAGTAAAGAATCCTTTTCCAGTGTTTTCAGCTACTCCATATAAAAAGTTTTCCATAGTTTTTCTCCTTTAAAGTTTGTATATCATAGTTTAACTTTGTGTCAAAGTCTTAACATTAATTGTTGTTGTTTCTCCAGTAAATTCTTCTGTTAATTGTCTTGTAGGTGGACCTCCTCCACCTCCTGCAAAGTATGCACCACTAGTTGTGCTATTTCCATTACTTCCACCATATCTTGCAGTAGATATGCCTGGTCTTGTTGACCAAGACGTTCCATCATATCCCAAAACTAATGTGGTAGGTGATACGTTTCCTCCAAAAAGTAAAGCGTTTGTTTGAGTTCCTCCAGTTCCATTTTGATTACTTCCTGTAGGAAGAGCTGTACCTGTTGTCCAGTTAGTTCCATCATATTCTTCTACTCTGGCTTCTGGACTAGGAGGACCACCTATAGCTAATGCTGCGGTTTGAATTCCCGCTCCACCTAGGACATCTCTAGCTGTTCCCAGATTATTTGAAGCAGTCCAAGATGAACCATCATATTCTGCTGTTACATTTGATACACCACCAGGCGATGATCCAGCAAATCCTAATCCAGCAGTTTGTGTACCTGCTGCTGATAATCCATTCATTGATGTAGGGTAAGCTCCTGAACTAGTCCAATTAGTTCCATCATATTCATTTGTGGCAGCTGGGCTAATTCTATTTCCACCTGGTGCAGGATTAGGTCCAGCTCCTGGGCCTCCATAACCAGCAAACTGTACAGCTGCTGTTTGAACACCAAAACTTCCCGTCAAATCAAGACTGGTTGGCATATTATTTACTTCAGACCAAGATGATCCATTGTATTCTTCTACACTTGAAACTGTAACTGCAGGAGCAGTTGATGGAAAACTTCCACGTCCTCCAATAGCCATACCTGCATCTTTTGTTCCAATATTTTGTCCACTCATTCTATATCTTCCAGTACCCATTAATCCACCACTAGACCATGCTGCAGCTGTAACGACGTTTGCTGAACTATTAAATTCTACTCCTGCTCCTGCAGGATAACCAAAAAGCCAACCCGCATTACCAGTTGTTCCTGCAGCGTTTCCATAAAGACCTCCAGGAGAAGTTAATCCTGTGTTAGGTAAAGCCGACCAAGTAGATCCATTGTATTGTTCTGATCCCCCATAATTTGGAGCTATAACTTGTGCTACGGTAAGAGTTTGAGTTCCAAATCCTGAAGGAAAACTTGATGCTACATTTAAAGCTCCAGCATTAGTCCAAGAAGAACCATCGTACTCTTCAGTATTAGTCATTGCGTTTGGAGATGGATCTATAAATCCACCAAAAATTAATCCTGCAGTTCCAGTTCCAGTTCCAGCAGCACCACCATACATTCTTGCAGTATTTAAATTAGGTCCACTAGAAAAAGTGCTCCCATTATAAGTTACTGAAGTATTAGTTCCTGAGTTTCCTGATGATGGAGTTCTACCTATTGCAGCAATTATGTTTGTTTGTGTTCCTGTTCCACAAGCACTAATATTATCTGCAGCTGTTGGTAAAGCTCCTGTTGCAGTCCAACTAGATCCATCGTATTTAAAAGAAGTAGATCTATAAGGCGCACCTCCGCCCATAACCACTCCTGCAGTTGCAGTACCTCCAGATCCTCCTGAAGTTGCCGTTGAAGGAAAACTAGTTGCTGTTGTCCAACCTGTTCCATTATATTCTTCAGTATTAGCTACGTTAGTTCCAGGGGGAGTTTGTCCCGCTGAATAAACTCCAGCCGTTTGTGATCCAAAACCATTAGCTAAATATCTTGCTGTGTTTAAAGGTGCAGCACTTGACCATGCTTCAGCAGCAACAACACTTTTAAAAGTATCACTAGTTGTGTTGTACCAAACTTGGCCCTCGGCTACTGATTCAGTTGGATCAGTTGTTACTGCCTGAATCGATCGTCCATGTATTTGTCTATATGTTGTCATAATTAACTCGTTGTAAAATCTGTTATATTAGCTGCTACTGTTTCTCCAGTAAATTCTTCTGTTGCGGCTGTTTCAGGTGGAGGTGGTACGAATCCACCAAAAGCCAATGCGGCTGTATCTGTTCCCGCACTTCCAGCATTTTTTCTAGCTGTTGCCATACTAGGTCTTGATGACCAGGCAGTTCCATCGTATCCTTCTGTTTTGGTAGAAGTATTAGGACCAGATTCACCTCCAGCAAAAGCAAGAGCTGCATCTTGATTTGCTCCAGCACCTCCTATTTGATCTCTTCCTGTAATTAAACTTCCGCCAGCAGTCCAGCTTGTTCCATTATACTCATTAGTTGCAGATGTATATACTGGAGATACCGCTGGAGCAGCTCCTCCAAAAGCAAGACCAGAGGTTAATGTTCCTGCTCCACCAGGAGTGTTAGTAGGTGTAGGTAAATTACCACCAGATGTCCAACTAGAACCATCATATTCTTCAGTCACATTTGTAACAGCCGTTCCATCATAACCCCCTGCACCAAAAGCTGCTGTTTGACTTCCACCACCTGCCAAACCTAATCTTGCTGTGCTCATAGAGTTTGGATTAACTGTCCAACTAGAACCATTATACTCTTCTGTTCTACCTGTAATACCTGGAGGTGTGGTACCCGAATTAGAACCACCAAAACATAATCCTGCTGTCTGTGTACCAGCCGAACCTACGTTTTGAATGTTTCCAGATAAATCCCCACCATCACTCCAAGATGTACCATTATATTCATAAGTTTCTGTTACAGCATAAGGTGGGCCAGGAGGAGTTCCTCCTCCAAAAGCTAATGCAGCTGTTTGAAGTCCACAACCTCTTATTGCTTTTGTTGCTGTAGGTAAACTACCACCACTAGACCATGCTGCGGCGGTTATTGTGTTTGTTGATTTGTTATATTCTTCTGTTGATGTTGAATTTGCAGTTCCAGTATAACCACCAAATTTTAAAGCTGAACTAGCTGTACCTGTACCAGCTAAAAATCTTGTTGCAGTTGTAACAGCAACATCTGTAGACCAAGTGCTTCCATCATATCTTTCATTTGTTGTAATCGCGGGATTACCACCAGCAAAAGCTAATGAACTAGTTTGAGTACCAGCATTTGATCCTGCAAGACCATATCTAGCTGTTCCTAAATTTCCACTTGCTGTCCAAGAAGTTCCATCATATTCTTCTGTTGCAGCTGTTGCAGGGCTACCTCCAAAAACAAGTCCTGCTGTTAATGTACCAGAACCTGCTAATTCTCGTCTTGCTGTATTAGCAGTTCCACCATTAGTCCAATTTGTTCCATCAAATTCGTAAGAAGCCGCTGTATTACTACCAGTATAACCTAAAGCATATACACAAGAAGTTTGTACACCAAACATTGCTCCTGCATTTGTTGCAGTTGGAAGAGAATTTGCAGATGTCCAACTAGTTCCATCATATTTATTTACTGTTGTAACAAGTGAAGGTCCACCTCCTGCTACTATACCTGCTGTTAATGTTCCTGTACCTTCAGGCCATCTAAGACTAGCAGGATAATTAGTTCCATTAGACCAACCAGAACCATTATATTCTTCTGTATCATTATCGGGACCATCTCCACCAACACCAACTGAAGCTGTTTGAGTACCAAAACTTCCTAAAGAATTTCTAGCTGTATTTAAACCTGCACCAGATGACCATGCTGATACGACACCTAGTCCTCTAAGACTTCCTGTAGTAGAGTTATACCACATCTGACCTGTTTTAGCTTCACTTGGATCAGAAGTTACGTTGGTAATCTTCTGACCTACTATTTCTTTATAAGTAGCCATCAGTCTCCTTAATTATTCTTTAAGAGCCAGCCCTGAGTTCCATCCGTATAAACCAAAGTATTTGCTGCTCTTTCTACTGAAACTGTTAAATCTGCTGTTGAACCATTTATCTTTTCTGAACCATTTGCTGCGATTGTAAATGTGTTAGAATCAAATGTACCTGCGTAATCAACGAATGATATTTCATTACCTAATGTACCTGCTGGTAAATTCATAGTTACAACACCACTTGTAGTATTTACAAAATAACCTTCACCAGCTACTGCTGTGAAAGTAGAAGTTTTTACTGCTTGCCATGAAGTACCACCTGAAACATCAGACCAAGCTAAAACACCTGAACCATTTGTTTGTAAAAATTGATCTGCATCCCCATCTGTTGCAGGGAAAGTTAAAGTTACATTAGATGAAACTGTAGCGGGAGCTTGTAAAGCAATGTAATGAGAGTTGTCTGCATCACCTAATCTTAGATCACCTTGATCACCAATTTGTAAATTAGTTCCATCCCATACTAAATTTTCAGAACCACCAAATGCTCCTGAGTTATTAAATTGAACTTGTGTGTTTGATCCACCTGGAGGTGAAGCTAAAGCTATTTCGTAAACACCTGTGTTAGTTGCTACACCATCAAAGTAAACTAATTTCCAGTCTTTGTCTCCTGTACCCCATGTTACTGTTGCACCTGAACCAGAAGCTGCTTTTAATTGTACTGTGTGAGAACCTGATGTTCCATTGTTAATAAGATAAAAATTTTCTGTAAGAACTGGATAAGTTATAACTCTATTTCCAGATATAGTTCCTGTAAATTTGATGACTCTTGTTGCAACGGCTGATCCTGTTCCACCATCTGTTTTATCAACAGCTTGTGTTCCAGCACCACCAGCAATAGATAGTTCTACATATCCACCAGAGATTTGCTCAATGATATTTAAATTTGTATTTGTTTTTGTTCCCCAAGTACCGGCGTTTTCACCAGTAGCCATTAGCTCTACGCCGAGAGGTGTGTATGTTGAAGCCATTATTTAATCTCCTAATTGTTCCTATTTATATTGTTTATTTAGTTTTAAGTCAAACATAATTATGCAGTTTTAGTTGTATATCCTGTTGTATTTTTTGGCGTCTTAGTTGAGTAACCACTAACTGACGTTTTAGGTGTTTCAGTTGTATATCCTGTACTTGTTTTAGGATCAAGTTTTTCATAAGTGCCTGGAAAAGCTACTCCTGTACCAACACTAGATGTTGCTAATTGTCCTGTTAATCCTACAATCATTGGAGTAGGTGTTATTGCACCAACTGCTGATGTAGCACTGACCCCGGTTAACGGAACTCCTATTCCAACTGTTAAAGATCCTACAGAAGATGTTGCTGATACTCCTGTTAATATTTGTGTAATTCCTATCGATAAAGAACCTACTGCAGTTGTTGCTTGTTGACCTGTAGGTTGCTCTGTAAGAGCATCAAGAATTATTCCACCTACTGTTGATGTTGCACTAACACCTGTTAATCCCATAACATCAGCCGGAGAAATACTTCCTACGTTTGATGTTGCACTAACACCTGTTATGACAGGTGTAGAATCTATAACAAGACTTAAAGAGCCAACACTAGATGTTATGCTTAATCCTGTTGGAGATACTACTGACTCTAAATTTAAAGTTAAAGAGCCAACACTAGATGTTGTGCTTAATCCTGCTGGTTGTACTAGTTTATTAAATGAATCTCCATAAGGTTCTTCACCCCAACCATTTCTACCCCAACCAACTAACGTACCTGCGTTATCAAAATCTCCAAGTTCTGTTGTAGCTTGTTGACCTGTTGGAGTTATAATTGATTCTAAAGCTAGTGTAAGAGAACCAACACTCGATGTTGCTTCTACACCTGTTGGTATAACTGTTTGTGTATCAAAAGTAGTAAGGCTTCCAACTGATGTTGTTGATTGTACGCCTGTTGGTTTTACAGCATATTCTACACCCCAACCAGAGTTGCCCCATTCTTGACGTCCCCAGCCTTCTTCATTAAAAGCTTCTAGTGAACCTACTGATGATGTTGTTGATTGTCCGGTAAGAATAACGGTAACATTGTCGTCACCCCACTCGTTGGATCCCCAAGTATTATTACCCCAGGTTGATGCCATAAGGAGTTCCTCCCTATGCTATACGAAGTATTGCGTTAGATGCGTCTGCTGTTGGAAATTGAATTGTAAATGTTCCAGAAGAAACTGTTTTGTCTCCACCAAATGCGATTGCACAAACTGCTGGATCACCTGATGCTGAATCATTAAATATTAAACAACCGTTAGCTGTAAACGAAGCTG
>Ga0208134_1000908_pt1 | contig 18469 bp, 9 predicted proteins | sample VirMetDEL_Mar_31_FD_184515 | JGI IMG/M metagenome (GOLD analysis project Ga0208134, IMG submission 184515) | Aqueous microbial communities from the Delaware River and Bay under freshwater to marine salinity gradient to study organic matter... | ecosystem: Environmental > Aquatic > Marine >... | reverse complement strand
GTCTTATGACGTAGCCCAAGGGGAGGAGACAGTGGCCCATAAGCTCTCGGAGACAGACGTCACTGAGCTACGCTCCGTAGCCGACCAGCTGAACCTTTCAACACAGCAGGCCAATAAGCTTGGTGAACTGTGGGCGGGCAAGACCGTCGGTGCCAGCGGCGATCTGGAAGGCCAGATCAAGGAGTCTGTCACCGCGCAGCAGCGACAGCTCCAGAACGAGTGGGCAGACAACTACGAGCTCAACCATAAGTCGGCCAATGAAGCTTTCGAGATTCTGGCCGATAAGGTCCCTGAGCTACGTGACCTCGTCCAATGGTCTCCTATCGTGGAGAACCATCCTGGAATCATGAAGCTGTTCCATACCCTTGCACCACTGGTTCAAGATGCTGGAATGGTATCAGGTGGAAATGGCGGAGGTTTCAGCGGGGACACTGTTGCAGGTATTCAAGCCCAGATTAAGGACTTCGATATGCAGCACAGCGAGGTCATCATGTCTGATCCAGGAGGTCTCTCCATCGCGGACAAACTCAAACGTGAAGACCTTCTGAAGCAGCGTACCGCGCTTTACCAGAAAAAATACGCTTTGTAGTTATCTACGGTTGACTCCGTAACATATTTAGGGCTGTCTCCTCTATAGAGACAGCCCTTTTTGGGTCTCTGGAAAGCTGTAATCAGCCGCTGGTAGCGTAAGACTAGAAGAGTCCGAAAGGGCAGCTCCTCGAAACTCAAACTTCGCAGAGCACGAAGCTCTCCGAGCAACAACTTCTATTTATACATATTATGAACCCAGGAACTCCAGAATCCATCGAAACCAGTTTTGTGAATCAGTTTCGCGAAGGTTTCCAGCTCGGTTTTGAACAAACCGAGTCCAAACTCGACCCGTTGGTCGAACATGAATCGCAAGCCAGTGAATACCAGTATTGGGATCGCATTGGCGAGGCGGAAGAAATGCAGGAGGATAACACTCGTTACTCCGATAACCCTGTATCCGAAATCCCACACGACAGACGTCGTATCGGACTGAAGTCTTACGACATCGGTAAGATCGTGGATGAGAAGGATCTCATGCGTGTCATCACTGACCCGAAGAATCCTTACTCCATGAAGATGCTCGCGTCAGGTAAGCGTAAACGTGACGACATCATCAACGAAGGCTACTACGCTCCCGCGTACACAGGCAAGTCTGGTGACACTGTCATCAACTACTGCGTGGCTCCTACAGACCTCGACAGTTCTACGATCACCGTCGGTGAAGTCAGCAACGGCTCCTCGAACAAGATCACAGCTACAGGCGGGCGCTATACGCTCAAGTCGGGTCAGTATGAAGGCGTGTCTGTTGGTTCCAACTTCACTCTCGGTGAAGCTGCAACAGGACTTGGTCTCACAATCGACAAGCTCAAGGCGCTTCGCACTACAATGCTCCGTCTTGAGGCAATCGACGAGAACACCAAGCTCGACTGTGTGATGACTTCCCACCAGTGGGAGGAGCTCCTCGCCTTCGACGAGATCATCAACTTCGACCTCTCTATTAAGAAGAGTCTCGCTGATGGTAATCCTACCAGTATCCTCGGATACAACTTCCGCATGAGCGAACGCATCCCTATCGTAGGTGATGAGCGCCGTATCCGCGTCTCCTTGCCATCAGCACAGAAGCTCACAATCGGCCAAGAGCTGGTTGGCGACATCTGGCGCCTGTCTGGTAAGAAGAAAGCTCCTTACATCTACTACAAGCAGACTATCGGCTCTTCCCGCATGTGGGGTGAAGTTGCTGGTGAGATCCGCTGCACAGAGGCGTAAGTCAACATTAACCCAATACTATAAAATATTATGGCTAGTATCGTTTACTCCGAAGTCTCTACCGAACTCGCACAAGTGCGTGGTCAGGGACATAATCCGCTGAGCCCCATCGACGATGGTGCTCGCGTGCGCATCAAGCGCTTTGCTTACACCGCCACTGGTGTTGTGAGTATCGCCTCCGTTATCGAAGCTGTTGAGCTCCCTTCGGGTGCTGTGGTTGTTGAGACTGTTCTCAGTTCAGCGAGCCTAAGCAACTCCGCAGAGGTCGAAATCGGCTACGCTACCAAATCGGCACCTACCGACGACAACTCGGACGCCTTGCTCGCTGCTACAGCAGTGGCAGCGCTCTCCGCAGCTGGCGAACGTGGCGTTGAAGTTGGCGAAGGCATCCAGACTGTGATTATCACTACTTCGGTAGGGGCACTTGCAGCTGCCGACACTCTTACAGGATTCATCCTGTACGTGGTTAACACCTAACCGAACACCGAGGGCCCGTCTTGGCATGGGCGGGCCCTCACCCTTTTTATGGCAACAGAGCTTGAGATCGCAAACGCCGCCATCGCTGAAGTTGGCGGGCATGAGACAATCACTGACCTCGACGAATCGTCGGCTGAGGCAAAGGTGGTTAAGCCTGCGCTCGCTCGCGCCATTTTATACATCGCTGCGAAATGGGATTGGCCCGTCGCACGTAAACGTGAGCTCCAAGTAGCTGACGTCACTTTCACTGGGGATTCCCGCTACGGGTTCCGATTCACCAGTAAGCGCAATGGAACATGGCGCTACGAAACAGAGGATGGTTCCATTCTCACTGATTTTGAACTCTCGAACGGCTACGTGTACACGAACGTCGAGAACACATATTTCCGCTACACTGATGTGGACACAGCGGACGTCACGGTATGGCCCGAGGTTCTTACACGGGTCCTTGAGTACTATCTCGCCTCGCGCATCTCTGTCCCATTGTCCGCAGGGGTAGATACCCGCGACAAGATGGACCGCCTGTATCGCCAAGAGCTGAAAGACGCCAAGTCACAATTTTCAAGGCAGGGACCGCCACAGACCTACATGAGCGACGCCCAGTCACAATTCATAGAAGCTCATCAAGGTAATGGCATCATATAATCCGATAACCACAGATTTTACAGGGGGCCTTATGGGCCCTTATATGCGCGGACGCCTCGATGTTGATAAGTTCAACAAAGGGCTACAGCGCATGGAGAACTTCATCCCCTCCATCCAAGGTCCTGCGAAGTATCGCGAGGGCTTTGAGTGGATCGAGGACTCTGTGGAAGGTAATGTGAAGTTGATATCCTTCTCGATCAATAACGAGAACCGATTCCTCCTTCGTCTCTCTGAAGGGGTTCTCCATGTATACAGCACTGATGGTGTCCTGCTCTATATCCGTGAGGACGGGGTGGATGGCGTGGTCATACCCTACCTTGATTCAGAGATTCCTGATGTCCGCTATTCCCGCGAGTCGGAGAAGATGGTGTTCACACACACGAATCATCCCCCATTTGAGCTGTCTGCTAACACGGTCTTTGACTCAGTGGCGCTGTATTCTACTGAGACAGACACGCCGCCCGATAAGTATCGTCTCCTTGATATCAACGGCGTCGAACTTTTTGCGGGATCATCTGGTTCAGCAGGTCTTACCCCGTGGACGTTCAGTGAAATAAGCTACACCTCACACCCTTTCGAGAAGATTGACACCTCGGACGTGGTTATGCGGATCGACCCCTCGAAGGAGGTCGTTCGTCTTGAATCCACGCTGAATGATTTTACCTTCACTGCCGCTCAGATCACCGACATGGCCCTCAGACCCTACTATGTAGAGTATAAGGTAGCCAATCAATGGGCCCTTGGCCGTGTCCTGACACTTGCCGAGAATGAAGAAGGGGTCTCAGGTCCTGCTGATCCCGCAGGCACATCTTGCTATGTCGATCCAGTGGAGTCTGTAGTAAATGTTGAAGACCCCTCAGTACGATTATTTGGTCTCAAGGGAACAGGGACCACTGATCCTTCTGATGTGAATACATGGCAGCGACAAGACCGCGTCCCTGATGGAAAGTGGCACGTCCGCGCAGACGCGGCAATCTTTGAGACCTCTCACATTGGTGCATGGGTCCGTGTCGGCGGAGATAAGCTCTTCACAAACGTATGTGAACCTACTCAGCGCATGGACGGGTCTAATTCCTCTCAAGACGGACTAGCTCGATGGTTCTATTTAAAGGACTACCGCGGCCTTGAAGATCACCCTGTTGATTTCATATATGGTAGTCTTTCAGATAGCTTATTTGAGTCTGGAATCGTGTATCAGGTTTACGAATGGGGAGATGCTTCAGAGATAACAGTATATAATCTCTCAGGAATCGCTGATAGCAACCGCACCGCCCTTGTTAAGGAGGTTGGGGGGACATGGCGTTTCGCCATGAATTACAGGATTGATCGCACAGGTGGGGCTTCCGACACTGGCCTCATTATCGCCAATATGTCCACTCAGCGACAGTTCGATGTATTCGAGGCGGACGAGACGCAGGTGGTTACTGAGGATGATACAGGTACCTTAGAGGCCGCTGGGACACTACGTGTCACCACAGGCACTGTCTCCGTCTATGATCTTACCAATGACCCACAGGAGCTGGCCTCTCACACAACTACACTTTATGCAAGTAAGGCAGTATTCTCCAACACCCGCGATACGGGTCGTTATTTCTTTGGTAACTTGGTTGATAAGTGGGTGCTCCTTCGCATCACTTCTACTGCATCTACTAACGCCACCTGCGACGTCCTGTCGGATATCCCAAGAGACGCCCTCACGGGAGAGATTAATAACAACGGAGTATTCACCGAATATCGCTGGGGCGCATGGTACGACAATAATTGGCCCATGGCGGTCTCCTACTACGAGCAGCGCCGAGTCTACGCAGGATCGAAGAATGATCCCAATTTGGTATGGCTCAGCAACACAAAGGATGACACAGACTTTCGCACAGTGGAACCTGATGGCACCGTGCTCGACACCACAGGCATCACTTATCCTCTCGGAACATCCTCGACTATTATTCGGTGGCTGGAATCGGGGCCCACCTTGATTGCAGGGACAGAATCGAACGAGTGGCAGCTGAGACCAAATGAGTTCTCCGCTGCTATTACTCCGAGCAATGTCCGAATCACGCAGGAGACCTCCATTGGCTCTGCTCTGCAAGGTATGCGTGTGGGCTCCTCTGTGTTCTTCCCACATATCAGCGGACGTAGCTTCGCTGAGTTCATTTTCGACTTCCAGACGCAGTCCTTCGATACGAAGACCACTACTAAGCTGGTGCCGACGCTTTTCGACAGCGATCCGATTATTTCCTTCTCCTATCAGGCCAATCCGAACTCTGTGTTCTGGATTGTCACAGAGGCAGGAAGGCTGATTACATTGACATATCGCAAGGAGGACGATTACTATGCGTGGGCAGAGCACATTACCGATGGTATCGTTATTGAAGCAGAGAGCGTCCCGAAGGGCGATCTTGATACTTCCGAAGACCAGCTGTGGCTGATCGTGGAGCGTAATGGTATACGTACCATGGAGCGTATGCGTGCCTCCTTCACTGACGACTCTAGCGATAATTTCAAAGGCGGTGCGGCATACCTTGACTCATATTCTCGCAGTCCTAAGAAGGGATACCACCCCGCCCCTGTGACAGAGATCCCTGTAGCTTCCAGATTGCTAGACGAAGACGAATGCGTCCGCACGGTCATCGACGGACTAGACTACGGATGTCTCCCTGTCCTTAACGGGCTTGTAGTCCTACCTGAAGGCGTGACTGTTACCAAGTATTCTTTGGTAGGTCTCCCTTACACAGGTGTTCTTCAGGGGAACCCGCTCGGCCTTGAGACACGGGGAGGTAATGCCTACGGACAGATCGCCCGATACGTGAAGCAGTGGTTCTATGTGTTCCGCAGCCTCGGATTCAAGCAAGGATTCACTGAAGCAGGAGCCTTGGATATCACGAAACATCTGGACGATGCTCCAGCAGGAGAATCGCCCCCGCTGTTCACAGGCTTCACCAAAGAAAAAACATTGCCTGCATCTCAGTATGCAGTGGACAAGGTTCCTATGCTTATCCAAGATCAGCCATATCCACTCACTGTCATCTCAACCGTAACGGAGGTCGAAGTAAAATAATATGGGAACCGCAGCTTTAGTAGTCTCAGCAATTTCCAGTGTCGCATCAGGTGCGGTAGGATATTTGGGTGCCCAGAACGCCGCAGCACAGGCCGAGAACCAAGCGACGGCAGCAGAGCAGATGGCCGCATACAACGCGCAGGTAGCGATGAACAACGCCGTAGCTGAAGCAGGGGACCAGTCGTTCCAAGCTTCCGTGGCTCAGTTCAATGCCGCAGACTCCGCCCAGACCCGCAGCAAGGCGCTACGGGACCAGCGGACACAGACGGCTCAGAGGCTTGCCAAGGCGGAGGCCAAGGCAGGGCGCACAGGAGCATTTGATTACAGCTTTGACGATGTCCTTCGATCTGACGCACTCCTTCTGGAGCGTCAAGAAGTGGAAATACTTTCTGGTGGTGCTCAAGAGCGCTACCAATACTCGCAGGAAGGCACTCTCGCTGACATGCGTGCTTCCCGTGCCCTTGAAACAGGTCGCACTCAATCTGGACTTATCCTAGCAGAAGGCCGTAACCGCTCCGCAGCATACAAGGGACAAGCCTCCTCCGCGCGAATCGGTGGATACGCTACATTCCTCGGCGGCGCGGCACAGGGAGCAGGAACCGCATCAGGAATTGAATTTTAATGGCTATCCGACTCAGACAATCCACGCAGAAAGATCAACAAGCCTCCGCAGCCTCGTTCGGCCTCGGCCTAGACTATGGCGACGGCGGAGCACGCGCCATCCAAGGAGCACTGGGTCAGGTGGCAGGCGCGACTAAGCAGATCGCGGGGAACTTGGAACAGAGGGATCGCCTTCAACAGAGTGCCTCTTTAAAATTAGCGGAGACTAGGTTGGACAATCAACGCCTTGAAGATATGCGCAGCATTGATGCGGCAAGGTCGAACGGAAACTTTAAACTTGCCGACGATCTCTACGGTAAGTTCGAGCAGAACTATTTGCAGAAGGACTACGACCCTAATCTTTTCTTAGAGACAGCTAATGGGGAAGTTCCGATCAGGGAGGAGCACTTCGCTATTTTCAATGAAAGTTCGCGGGAGAAGTCCAATGTTGCACAGAACGCGTCCCTAAAGAGCTACGCTGTATTCAAGGACAAGGCCATTACGCAGAATAGTGCTAAGGATTTCCAGACTACTTCAGGGAATCTCTCAGCTAACGGCGCCTATGCTACTTCGGACGGCCCTATGGCATATACGCTGAACTCCGCTTCGGCAGATACTGCGATGGATGATTTCTTTATTCCTAAGAACAATCCTGGTTTTACTGCATGGTATCAGGGCAGTGTGTCCAGAACCATGGTCGCGAATACCACTAGCTTTCTTCGTCAGCAGGCACCATTGGGCCGAGCACAGTATAAGACAGCTATTGGTACGGCAGAGGATGTTCTTAAAGCATCACGGTCTCTGACACCCCAAGGCAGAGAAGCTGTGCAGTCTGTCATTGACCGAGCGAAAACCTCAATGAAGTCTGGTATTTACATGAAACCTGTCCATGACGCTACGCGATCTTCGTTCGCTTCAATTGAGGGACAGAGAAGGCTTATGACCCTTGGAGAGCTCGACTCAGAGAATGCACGTCTTCAGTCTCTTCGAGGGACGGGGACACCCTCTCAGCAGGCGGCTACGGAGTCCTTGCAGTCTGCCCTCTCTTTAGAGCAATGGATGACCACTAACCCCTATGACCTCATTAAGTCCGACGGTATCCTTCCAAGTGAAGACATGAAAATCACTCCCGCAGACCTATCTAAGGTTCAGGGTCACGCGAATACTATTATGAAGGTGGTCAATCAGGCTAAGAAGGACAATGACTGGATAACCGTGGCTACGATACTGAATCCTGATTTAAAGGCTCCTCTTAATGAGATCAACAAACAACTCGCATCGGCGGAGCCTGATCTTGCTGCCATACGAGGAGCCACGGACTCTTTTCGGGAAGGTGTCAAGGAAGTGATGGCGGAGCATCCTGAAGTGTACCCTGCGGAGGCACAGTCCTCACTGATTGGTCTCAATACATTAGTGGAACCTGATGCATGGGAACATTTAAAGGGCGAAGGGGCATCGGAGGTAGTGAAACATTTCGCCTCACTTTCCGCGTCCAACGGCGGGGACGGTATTCTGAGCAACTGGTCCAATGCGGCATCTCAGTCTCCTAATGAGGTTGTCAGGGAGGCGGCTGTTGCGGCATCATTATATACAGATGTTGCGGACCCTAATATGAAGGAAAGTATTGTAGGGTGGTATCTTCAGGACGAGTCAGATAGACCTGCTCTTCCTGATGCCTCCGCGCTAACTACGGTTAAAGAGGCCATAGCTAAGAAAGGAAATCCTTTCTCATCACTGATTCTGTCCGCTAACTCAGAAGGAGATACCGCACGCGCACAGGGGTACCAGAAGGTATATGAGGGATGGCTCTATGATCAGGCAAGTAAAGGAGCGAGTGACGCGACCTCTCTTCAAAGCGAACTGGGGACTGTTGCTGATTCTCTTGGCCATGTCATAAACCTCCCTGACAGCGGGCAAGCAATCCGTCTTGATATAGGTTCTATGCCTGCTTCCCTTCGGGACGAGCACGGCCAGTTGAAGGTATCGACCCCCGTTGGTGCGGCGCTCAATAATCTTTATGCTTACGCTGCTGGGACAGAGACCCCTTCTTACAGCGAGTTAGCACAGGAGATAGAGTCTAATTTTCTACACCTCCTTGATCCCGCTCAATCGGGTATTAATCTCATGGAGGGAGACACGTCTCCTTTTAAGGGCTTTGAGGACTCGCAAGACCCTATCGCCCAAAAAGTCTACGCTGTTGTGAAGCAGTTCATCGGAGAGGAGGATGCCTTCCGAATGGTTAAAGATATGACGCTAGATAGCGGCCAGCAGTTCATGAAGATAGGAAACCCTATCTGGTCGGAGAAAGAAGGCGCCATGGTACATCCTCTTCGTGTGGCCACACAGATTCAGGGTCGAAAAGATTACGATGCGTGGATATTCCAAGGAGGGGACAGCGCTGCACTTACCTATGATATCCCCAAGAACGCCGACGGTGAAGCCATGTTCTATGTTCGGGCAGATAAACTTTATAAAGAGTCAGGAGACATGGCTCAAATAAATAGGGAGCGTGTCCAGCGATATGAGGACATATTTGAATCAGGAGTCGCTGGGTTCGCTACATTGGGAGTTGCCCCTAAAATAGATCGAGCGCTGTCTAATTTTATAGAGACCTCTCAAATAGGTGATGTTCTTGACTACATCAACCGTCGCCCTACAAAGGAGGAACTGGAGGAAGAATCCACTGCTCAGAAGAAACGCCGTGCCTTCTTCGAGAGAAATAAAGGAGCGGCAGGTATACCTACAGGTTTTTAATATATGGCTACACTCGAACAAGAACTTCGCCAGAGCACCACACAGTCACTATCTTTCACCCCCGATTTCGGGGCAGGCACAGAGTTTGTATCTGCGTGGCAGCTCGGTGCCGACGAGTCCTTACATGAAACGGCCAAGGCCGCGCTCATGAAGAAGATCACTCGGGACACTGCTCTTCAGGAAGGTTCTGTTGACATGACCCCCGAGGTATTTAAGGAGCGGTTCGGAGAAGAAACTTCTCTGAACTATATCGAAGGGGAGACCTACGAGGAGGCGAAGCTTCGTGAGAAATATAAGGTCAGGCGCGAGGTCAACTCACAGATTGCGGCCAGTCAGAATCCTATTGCTAATTTCGCGGTAACTAGCGGAGGCAGTTTCCTTCAGCCTCTCGATCTTGCACTGGCATTTGTCCCAGGAGGTGCCCCTGTGAAAGCAGCGAAAGCAGGTCAGACGGGAGCAAAGCTTACCAACTTAGTAGGAGGAAGTTTAAAAGTTGCACAGGCCGTTCGTGAGGGTCGCCGCTTCGCTGCAACGTCTTTGGCGGCACGGGATATCTTTGTTAAATCCGCCATGCAGCAGGTTCCTGAGTCGGTAGCTATCTTGGGGCTCTCTAAATATACAGATCGAGATTATAGCATGGAAGATGTGGCCCTTGACGTAGGGCTCGCGCCTGTCTTCGGGGTAGGGCTCAATACTCTCTCTATTGCTAAGGTGGCCTCCTTGTCGCATATGTCTAATAAGCTGCTCCAGCATAATGTAGGCATCGACTCTCTTCTCGAAGGTCTCGATCCCCGTGGCCCTATGGGAGCTACCTCAGAGGCCAATCCTGAGAAGTCAGGTAAGGTCTCAGATAGTTCAGCTACTGATGCGGAGATTGTTAATGAAGCCACAGAGGGGACACACGACCTTCCTATTAAAGAGGGTCGAGAACAGGCGACCGCTGCCGCAGAAGGCATCCATGGTGCAGATGACTCTGTTATGGGCTCGCTGACCGCTCGAATTAAGAGATCCATATCGGAAAGCGACCTTCCTTCTGATGTCCTAGACGCTGCGGATACTGTGCTAAAGAAATACTACGGACTCCTTTCAGCGACAGAGAAACGTCTCTCTTCTTCCGACAGCCGAACAGTCCGTGGACTAGGTTCATTGGTCCGTGCTAAGGAGCGATACTCACGGCTCACTGACACCGCTATTCTTGGCGCAGTTCGAGGTGTTCGTAAACTATTCCCGCATCTTGCCAGAGGGACTGAGGCTACATTGGAGGCAGCTAAGGCACTCCAAGACCGCTTCCATATCGTAGAAAGAGGAATGGAGGCTCTGGATGTGGCTTCCGAAGCTCTTGGTGATGTCAGTAAAGCTATCTCTGAAGCGACAAGTAACGCGGGCTCTTCTCGCGGACTTACAGGCACGACAAAGGACCTTATAGGTCTCCCTGCTGATATTGTCTCCGCAGGGGTGGATCTGGGTAAGGGCACTGTTGACGGGATATCTTCTTTGATACAAGGAGTTACGGGAGCAGGAAGGGCTGTCTCGGCTTCTACTCATCGTGCTACCCGTCAGCTTAACCAAGTCCTCGACCAAATTAAGGCGGAAGGCGGTCGGCTATCAGAGACAACGGCGCCTGCTCTTCGCGAGGCACTTGCCCAAACAACCAAACTTTTCCAGAAGGATATGCGCGTAGCCGAACAGCTTGCTCAGCTCCAGAACATGATAGTGGCACAAGCCGAGATGGCCAAAGACATCGCCTCCGCCAAATCTGTAGAGGCTAAGACGGTGCTGCTAGAGGCCAAGGTTCTGGTGGATCGGGAGATCGCCAAACTCAGTAATCGCTTTTCCCCCACTGAACCCCGCGTGCATAAGTCCGTCGAGATGCCATCAGACAAGGCCAAGGCACAGGACCGTATGTCTTGGTTGTTTACAGACCTTAACGCCCATAAGTGGCAGCTGGAGATATATCTCCTTAGAGATGACGTAGAAACCAACGAGAAGCTAAAACTTGAAATTGCGGAGCTTGAGAAAGCCATCAAAGCGACAGAGAAAGAGATTCTCGAAACATATTTCGCGGCGTATAAGAGAGAGATCCAGCAGGCCATGAACATTGTCCGTGACGTGTTCGGTATCAAGGCCAAGAACGGAAACATCGTCCAACGTGAAGGATCGTCGGGCGGCTTTCTGGGGCAGGTGTATCATGGGGACAGTACCGTCTATATGGGCTCCCTTGAAGCATGGGCACGCGGAGGCTCATCAACCTCTGTCCCGCAGACGGTGTTCCATGAAGCTATCCATGTTCTGAAGTCAACGTCTCCTGAAACATGGAACGCCTTGACGAAGGCTATTGAGTCACAGCCAAAACTGGTCGCGGCGCTAGACAAGGTCATTGAACCTCGGTACGATAAGACGGCCTTTATTGATGAACGTCCCTCCCACTTGATTGAATGGGCCGTTGCACAACCTGAGTTCTGGAAGGCACTTCGTGACGGAGACCCCTCTACCTTTAAGAAGTTTCGTGAGTTCATTGTTCAGATATATAACCGAGCAAGAGAACTTATTTCAGGAGACGGGTCGTACACCGTCCGTGTTACGGAGGCTGATCTCGATAACATGACGCCTGAAGAACTGGCTCAGAAATTAGGCACCTTCTTTTCAGAAATCAAGAAGGGTACCCGAGCCACTTCTCAGCTTGATTTTAAGAGGACAGAGTCTGAAGCGGTCTTTGGGAGGCTACCTGAAATATTACTTCAGGAGTCTCTTCAGCTTGGTGTAAATGTATCAAGGCTAGAAGGGCTTTCTGGAGCCAGTAAGGTAGCGATAGGTGAGCCACTTACCGAGCTTCGCCGTCTGACATCGCTAGTTCTGCGCGGACACGTAGAGCAATCAAGAGGTATCACCCCTGCCCTTTATCAACTATCTAGTGCTATGGAGGATGCTGCCTCAAAGCATCCTGAGCACCGTAAGGCATTGGAGAGCATGGCCGAAAAAATTGAAGCCATCGTGGAAGGAGATACTACTGGAACCGCGTCTTCACCAAATAAGCCATCGGCCAATCTTCCTGAGATTATCCAAGGAACCATTCAGCGGGTAGGGAGTCTTCTGAATAACACCTCTGCACTCACCGCAGAGGCTAAAGGCTCAGTGGGCAAGTTGCTCAAGGAAGCACGGGAAGCCTTATCTGCACTAGAGGCCAAGGGAAGCAATGCAGCTCCTGATTTAGCAGGGAAGGTAGATGCGCTCACAGCACGTCTTAGTGAGATTGCGGACAGTCTCCCTTCTAAATATGGCCTGTTCAGGAAAAACCTTCGGGAAGCGGTGTCCAAGATAGATGAGAAGTTAAGTGAAATGGAGGCCAAGGGACAGGAGACTATAGATAGAATCGCGGAGTATAACGAACGCCTCAAGAAAGAGCCCCTTACGGAAGCAGAGAGTGCCAAAGACGCAGAGCGCAAGAAGGCGTCAGAGAAGGCGGCGGATCTTGCCAAGAAGGTGGACGGCGCGGTTCGTAAGTATGATTCGTTTACGAAGGACCCTGTTAATTATATAAAGGAGTCCCTTATCACACTCACAGGGAATGAGAAGCTGGTGGCCCTTCTCAACACGGACCTTGGAGCACTGGATGCTGAAGGCATTACTCGATGGTCAAAGGCACTCTCAGAATCCGCCATGTTCAAGGGGGATGCTCCACTTATCAGTAGACTTCGCGGGATACAGATAAAGCACATGAACAAGAAGTCCATTGTCCAGCAGATCGTGGATATCGGCGTAGGTGTGCGTCAAAGAAACGGCGAAGTAGATACAGTAGCTCTCTCAAAGAGTTTGTCGGAAGCTCTCTCGGACGCAGAGACGATACGTGTATCTAGTATGGTAGCAGAAGATGTGGCCAATAACGTAAATCCTGGAGTAAGGGTAACCTCATATATGGAGGAGCTGCGATTACAAGAGACCGTTCGGGAAGTCCGAAACACTCATGCACAGGAAGATATTGTTCGCCAAGGAGGTACCGCAAAGACTAAGCCAGGAATGATCGACCACCTGAAATCCTTTTTAGATGGTACCTTTAGAAAAGGAATACCTGTGGAGCGCCCACTGTCCTCTAGGCTCGCTGCACAGGTAGCAGAAGATCAGTTTGCGCTCATGGACGTTCTTCATAAATACTCGCTCAGGGACCTGTTCCTTGGGGACGGTGACTTACTTTATCAGGATCAGTTTACGCCTTCTGCGGAAACTGCGAATCCCGAGGCTGTTCGTATATATGGTAAAGAGTTAGATAAGGCATCTAATGCATTTATTCGGGATCTTATGCAGGGTGTCAGGGAAGGAAAGATTCCTGATTCATGGGCAGGTATCGAGGCATTTGAGGCCATCTTCAAGGCATTTAAAGATATTCCAGCAAAGCAGATAGCTGAGCTCAATGAGATGGGGGCAGGCATTCATCTTCTCAAAGGACACACGGGGGTTAATGCGCGTTGGGACAATGTTTCGATGCATCGTGGAGGGTATTCCACATGGTATGACAACATGATTAAATTCATTGACTGGGACGCTACACGTGCAGCTCATGGCGGCGTTCTTAATTCAGGCCCTTCCAAGACCAATGTAAGTGAGTGGCGAGAATTTACTCCTGATGATTTTCTATTATCTTGGTGGGCAGAGTCCAAATCAGGTATCCCTGCGGATCAGCAGCAATCAGGAGATATTGCAGGTTCCTTTGGTAAGTCACGGACGGTCATCTTAAAGAAAGAGTTCGAGATAGATGCCATGGTGGAATACAGCGGCCACCGTAATGTTGGACGTTTATTCATCGACCAAGTCCGTCACAGATCAGAGATGATCGCACTGTCTCGCTCTCTCGGAAATGCCCCTATTCCGAACATGAAAGCCGCACTTCTTCAGATGGGGATTCTTCATCAGGCTCGCCCTGCGTCCACAAAGAAAGACGGCACCTATGACGACGGACTAGAGGTTACTTCCACAGGAAAGGGAAAGATTAGTCAGACACGTAGAGATATAGATGTAGCCGCATTACTGGGGACATTAGAGTATCAAGCAGGTGTTATGGACAATCCTGCGGACATGAAATTGTCCATGTGGGGTAAGGCTTTTCGGCAGGTATCTAACATAGCCTTTCTTCCTATGTCAGGCATCTCTGCCATATCAGATATCCCGCTCATTGCGGCTACTTTAAAATATCAAGGTATAGATACAGGTGTGACGGATAAGAGGTTCTGGCAATCGTACGCCAAAGCCATGAAGCGCCGTTTCAATAACGATGATTCCGCCATGCGTGAGTGGTTCATGCATGAAGGGGCAGGAGCCGATGCCTTTAACAATGCTGCTGCTCGACGTATAGGTGCGGAAGGCGTTCGTGGTACGGATGTCCTATCCATCCTTAACCAGAAAATGTTCGCACTTAATGGCCTTAATACGTTCACGACAGTTGGGCAGGAGGTCTATATGGACATATTCACAGCGAGTATGGCCACCTCCGCACAGAAAGGTATTGACCCCAGAACACGGGGATCAATGAAGGACTTTGGTTTTAACGATACTGATATTGACGCGCTTCTTCATTACGCTAAACCTGATCCTGACGGCGTCCTGCGCATCGCGGTACAGAACATCGACGACAACGCACACCTTCGCCGTATATATCGGGAGTATGCTACATGGAACATGAAGCAGGCAGTCATTGAACCTGATGCAGGGTCTCAGGCTTTAGTTCGGTTCGGGACGAAAGCAGGGACACCTGTGGGCGAGCTGGCACGTATCGGTACTCAGTATATGAGCTTCCCTCTTGGAATGACCCGTGTTGTTGCACGGAAGTTTAAGAATGGATACGATGGACCATGGACTAGCCGTAGCCAGCAAATGGCAGAAGCTTCGGCATATATCGGCTCAGCACTGGCGCTGGCATATTTTGCTACTGCTTTACGGGACATCGCAAATTTACGTGAACCTATGTTCCTTCATAACATGACGCCTAAGATGTGGGCACGTATTGTTCAGCAGTCAGGGGTTACGGGGATCTTAGAGCCTATGCTCGATCTTGGAACAGGGAATCTTCGTGGAGGAATGGCTCCTTTACCTCGCGCATTCTATGACATGACACTTTCTTCGGAGAGCATGGCCGATTCAGTGGATGCAGGTCGCGCACTTGTAGGCGCCAACTACCCCGTAGTCGGAACTACCTCCCAGTGGATGATCGCAAAAGCTTTTGGAGAGAGTATTAATGTTCTTCAAGAACAAAAGATGCGCTCTGCATGGCGTGCTCAGACGTACGGCCAAGAAGGACTCTTTGACCACAGATAATCTTGACTCCAGACATAATATCAACTAGCTACAGACTATGAATATCACGACCACAGGACGCACAGATCCGATCCCCGTACACGGGGGTCCACTTTTCCTCAATATTGATGGCCCCAACTTCGGTGGGACCTCGGTCCAAGTGGATTGGCAGGAGGAGGCGGGCGACGAATGGACCCCTCTCTTGAACCAAGATGAGGAGGTTCTGGCAGTGACTACTGCCTACAACAAAATCATCACCCTTGGTGCAGGTTACCTCTCGTTCAACCTTACAGGTGGAACAAGTATCGACCTTAAAGTAACTGCGAAACGCGCCTACTAATATGATCACCCAGCCCACCGTCCAGAGTGTAGTCGCCCCAGTGGTCATTGGAACAATGGGCCAAGGGCTCGGTGTGTCTTATTACAAGGTAGGTCTTGTCATGGACTACGGAACCGTGGGTGAGTTCACGATTGTGGACAAGTCTCCCGAAGGGAATGATGCAACGCTGTACTCAGGTCGCGGGATTTCTACGGACGGGGTGAATGACTCAATCCTTTTACCTTTCGGGGCAGGACTAGACCTATACCCTGGGGTTAAATATACAGCTACTATAAAGGCGCGTGCCGTTGCTGGGGGCTCCATCTTCTCCCAATTCGAAGCGCCCACAGACACTTTCGCTAATAAGATACTGACCACGAACGCTACGGGCGAGTGGGAAGAATTTACGATAACTATATGGGAGACGGAAGTCATCACTTATCCCGACTTCATAAAAAATATACGTCTAGGCGTAGCTAGTAACTCTTCGTTTGCCGCCTCCGACTTCTCTGAAGTAGAAGTGTTTGAGAACGGCGTGTCAATTGCCCACTGGACACTGGCCGACTGGAGCGATCCAACAGCGGACGGTCTCGACGGCAAGACCATCGTGGACAGTGGCGCGAACGGCTTTCACGGCACATGCACAGGTTGTAATGGCTTTACGGGCGAGGGCATTGATCCAGAGGTTGCGGGGATCGTGGGGTATGATGACTACATGTGGTTCGACGGAACGAGCGACTATATCAACAAAACTACTGACCTACCTATTGCCAACACCTCCGAGGGATTTGACATTGAATTTGATGCGTTCTCGGATTGGGCGGCAACGTATAGGTTCTTTGCGTTTAATAATTCAGTAAGCTACCGTATTGAGATGGTAGGAACGCAATTGTCTGTGTATATGGGTGGAGGCACTGCTGGTGTAACCCGCGCTTTCTTTAACCTCGGAGCTGCGCTAAAGCAGAAGACATTCCAAACTTTTAAAATCACGTATGATGGCTCGTCTGTTGTTGCTGTGAGTATTGACAGTGTTCCAGCTGGATCTATGGCACTAACTGGAGCGATCAATGCTGTAGTTACCAAAATGCATCTAGGTGCTTGCGCTTCTGGGACATTTACTGGGGTAATTAAAAACCTGACCTTTGGTAGCTGGATAGCCGAGGGTGATGGCGTTACGTCAAGTGAGTGGGGTGGTGCGTCGGTAGTTGGCTCACCCGTCACCGTAGGCCAGAAGCGAGCAACCATCCCGCAGACCGCAGATCGGAATTGGAACAAGTATACCACACTGTCAAAGAAGTCATCTAGCGGGTTCATTGTTAACTCGGAGTCCTTTCCAGAGGGCAACGTAGACATTTCCCTTATATCAGGGATCGGGGGCTACGTGATGAACCTCAGCGGACTCTCTGGTGATACCGTTCGCGTTCGCGGTCACATCGCCATAGCTGAGGGTAGCCCTAACTTTGGCCTCACCTTTAATACTGCGCTCAGATCATCTAGAATCATCCTTGTCGAATCGGGAGACTTCGACATGGAGTTCACTGCAAGCGATGACTTCAATGAGTTAAACTTCTCGGAGGGTGATGTTCCGTCGAGCTATACTATAAGTAACATGCACGTCGTCATGCCACGTGGCAACGCACTCATCTCCGCCTCCGACGCGAACGACCAGATCGACGCACTTGGCACAGCGATCCTTGAACCAAGGCTGAACAACCAGCAGCTCAACTTCTACGGTGAAGGGGAGCATTCCCGCACCGCTGACAGTGATTCGCTGGACGTGACGACTACGGCGACGTGGGAGGTTTGGGGGAATTTCTATAAGTCTGGTGCTGCAACCGAAGCATTGATTGCAAAATTTGGACTAACATCTGGACGGTCATACGCAATTTACCAGCTAAGTGCGGCAGATGGCATTCTGAGATTGCACACAACATCAGGGGGGACTTCAACCACCAACAGGACGGATGATATTACTGTCACTGATAAGGTTTCGCACGTATTATTTACCTATGAAGCTGGAGTTGGCATTTCTGGATATTTAGATGGACAGCTTGTCTCAACAACAACTACGGGGGTTCTTCCTGCAAGCATTTATGTCGGCACTGATTCCTTCGATGTTGGATCGTGGGACAACGGAGCATCTGGCTTCTGTTCACGCAAGATCGGCTCCGCAAAAATCTACAACGTCGTTCTCACCGCAGACGAGGTGCTGCAAAACTTCAACGCTCAGAAATCTAAATACGGTTTATAATTATGGCTCAAACATTCTTCAGACTTACGGACAACGCATTCAATAACTTTGAATGTCCTGCGTCCGTCCTTAAAAAGTGGAACGTCCCTCCTAAGCCTACTGAGGACGAGGAAGGCAATCCACTGGAAGTTACCCCTTACACGATCCGTGAGGCGCATGACGTGGCTTCCTTGGGCTCTGCGCCATACTTCCACATCCAGCACTTCAAGACAGTGCCGCCGAAGCGGGAAGTGGCGGTCACATCAGCGACACACTGGATCATTCCGCTTAACAACGTCGGCGGGATCAT
>Ga0208134_1000907_pt1 | contig 18485 bp, 20 predicted proteins | sample VirMetDEL_Mar_31_FD_184515 | JGI IMG/M metagenome (GOLD analysis project Ga0208134, IMG submission 184515) | Aqueous microbial communities from the Delaware River and Bay under freshwater to marine salinity gradient to study organic matter... | ecosystem: Environmental > Aquatic > Marine >... | reverse complement strand
ATTAATCTAGCCCTAGAAACCAACTCAGTGGACGCTTACGAAGATTCTGGGGTTTAACTCTTGTAAGGAGAATTTAAGATGGCGAATACAACTTTTAATGGTGCAGTCCGCTCCGAAAACGGATTCAAAGTTATTTCAAAGAACAGCTCGACTGGCGCAGCTACCGATATAGTCGATATTGCTTCTACTGGCATCGTAACCGCAAAGTATCTCAAGCACGTTGGATACGCGACTGGCGTTACTGTAAACACCACGGCAGGCGATAGCCCAGCTATTGGTGAGTTTACTCAGCCTGCAAACACAATTATCACTGACATCAAGATTTTCTGTGACACCGCACCAGTTATTGGCACAGGCGACATTGGTTATGAAGTTGGTACTTCTAGTTCTGGCGCACAGATCGTAGCGGCTGTAACTGATGAGATTCTTGATGGCGGTACAACTGTTGTTGCACACAATGTAACTTTGACTACTTTGGTTGTTCAAACTCAAAGCGGCACTACCGCGCCTGCTTCTGTGCAATACACAGACACCGCAAGAACTATCTTCTGCAACATTACCAACACAGTTGATGCAACCACCGCTGGTTCGTTCACATTCATCATTGAGTATGTGCAGATCGCTTAATTAGGAGATTCTTATGGCTGACGCAGTCACTTCACAAACCATTCAAGATGGTCAGCGAATAGCTATTCTGAAATTTACCAATGCCAGCGATGGCAGCGGTGAATCCGCAGTCAAAAAGGTGGATGTTTCAGCCTTGAGTCCCAATTCTGCCGGGTTGTCATGCAGCCGCGTGACGATCAACCGAATCTGGTGGCAGTGTACTGGAATGTCTGTGAAGATTGATTTTGACGCAAGCACCAACGTTTTGGCTATCGGGCTGAGCGAGGACAGTAACGGGTATCACGACTACAGTGATTTCAGCGGCATTCCAAACAATGCTGGTTCTGGGGTCACGGGCGATCTTGACTTCACAACTGTGGGTCACACGAATGGCGATACCTACATGATTGTTCTGGAAATGATCAAGTCTTACGCGTAATGGCTACCACTAAAGACGTTACAAGAACCGATTCGGGGCGACTGACCTATAGGGGCCAGTCGTTTCCCGGTTACAACAAGCAGGTTCGCACTTCTGGCGAAAACAAAAAGTTTAAAGTTTTAGCCAAGAAAGGCGATCAGGTAAAGGTTGTGCGTTACGGTGATCCCAAAATGAGCATAAAGAAAGATCAGCCCAAGAATCGGGCAAGTTTTCGCGCTCGCCACAACTGCGATGCAGTTCAAAAGAAAAAAGACGTATTCACAGCGGCCTATTGGTCTTGCAAGAATTGGTAGAATGATATGAGTCAAAGGGCAGGAGATAGAGGTTCAATTTCTATGGCTAGGAATAATAGTCCTGAGTCATACCAAAACTTTTTAGATAATTTTGGCTCGGTGGACATTTTCACAGGTAAGCCACATGCCCCATATACTGGGCCGACTCAAGAAGAATTTGAAGCAGAAGAACGAGCGCGGCTGGGTGATGATTTGTTTTTTAAATACTACCCTGACGCTCAAAGAGATGATGTTAGCCAACCTAACACAACTGGCGGCTTAGGCGGTTTGGGGTCGATCTTTGACATCATAAAAAAACAAATGCCTGCGCCACCTGTTTCAGATGGTGGGCCTATTCTTGGTCAAGGGCCGGGCAAGGGGCGAAGACAAATGCCTACAGGCCCAATATCTGACAATAGAATGCCATCCCCTACAGGGCCGTTTGAAGGTGGCCCTGCTCCTCTTCCAACCCCATACGAGCCTCCCGTAATAGGCAACTACAAACCTTCGGATGATGAGTTATCCAGAGGACAAAATTATACAGTCGGCACTAGGCCAGACGGAACCCCTGTCTATCGCTTTGATCCTGACGGAATGGAATACCTAAAGAAATCATTAGAAAATGAAAAGCGCAACCAAGGCGGCGGATTAGGCAATGTAAATCAAGCTCCTCAAATGCCAACAAACGATCCTCTAAAATTATTGCAGGAGGCGTTAAAACAAAAACAGAACCGTGAAATGCCACAAAGAACACCTCCGCCCATGCGTGGTGATATGCGTAAAAAAGGTCTTTTGGGCGGATTGATTGAAAAACTTGAAATGCAAGCCGCTCAAAAAGCTGAGCAGCCGCAAATGCCTACAAGACCACGAACTCGTGGAGGAATGTTTGGTAAGATTGCAAGCTCACCAACCCGTGGCGGCAGTGGCGGAATACTGCCTAGAGCTGGTGGGGAACCTGACCTAGAGCAGCTTCGCAAACAAATTAGGCGCGGCATCAGCGTGCGAGGAATTGGAATCTAATGGCTGTGTCGAATGACCTACAAAACGCCTTAGACGCATACGGAAGCTCAAGTTCTGCGTACAGCGACCTAGATGACTACTTGATGCAGCGCCCGGTCTATGACCGTGGCGCAAGGGCCGCGCCAAGATCCCCTACAATGTCTACGCTTCAGTCTATACAGCCAAGCACAGAAGACATGATGGCGAGCCAGTATGAAAATATGATGGCGGCAAACCAAGCTACCGACGAAGCAAGCAGCTTGGCTAGGCAGGTAGAAATAGATGAGCTGAGGGCGCTTCTTCAAGAAGAGCTGTCCTCATCCGAAGACGCCGCTTTATCTCAACGCTCTGACATCACAAAGTCTTTAGAGGGGCGCATTGACGAGCTTCGGTCTGGTATTGATTCAGAGACTGACGTACTGCGCCAGTCTGGTTTAGATGAAAGGGCCAATTTGTTGAAGCAGCTTATTGCTGGCGACGAAAGAATCAGCAGCGCACAAACTGAGGCTCTTGGCAGTCTTGAAGACCGTCAGGGGTCTTTGATTGGTGACTTAAAGGGCAGAATCGGATCTCTCAGCACAGACCTAACAAGCATCAATGACACAATTGACTCCCAATATTCAATGCTTGATGAGAACCAAAGAGCTGCTGCCGACTCTACTCAAGCAGAAATAAACGCTTTAAATGATCAGCTCGTGGATGTTTATCAATCAGCCGATGCTGGCAAGGCGGAAACTTCTGCATTGGTCGAGCGGCTTGAAAGCACAATTGGCGGGGTAAGAGACAACATAGGCAGCCTGCCTATTGACCAAATTCAGTCTGAGATTGCGTCCATTAACGATCAGACCGCTGAGTTTCAACAGTTCATGGGAACCTCTACCTCAGAGCAGGCTGCGTTAGCCGATCAAATTAGAGCACTGCAAGAGGCTGGTTTAACCCAAGCTGACTTGGATCAGGCGCTTGCTGGTCAGGGTCAAACAATAGCTGACTTGCAAGCATCTCAGCTAACCGCAGACACTGTGGCTCAACAAAGACAAGCTGCAATTGACCCAATTCAAGCGCAGATTGACGCCTTGAAGAGCAGTATGCCTACCCAACAAAACATTGACGTTGATGCTTTGCGGAAACAAATAACAGATGAGGTTCTGGCTGGGATGCCTAAACCTGCTGCAACGCCTGTACCAGCAACGACTGCACCAGTAACGACTGGATCTCAAGAGGGTCAGTTTAATGTGTCTGTTGAGCCAGAGCAGAGCGCATACGCTGGCTACACTGGCGGTGGCGGCGGTGGTGAGATGGGCGCAGGAGATACTAACTTCACCTTTGCAGCAGAGCCGGTAGCTAAAAACGAAACACCTACGGGTGTAAATTTTAACGATATTTATAACTAGGTCAAGGTTCGTGGCCCCGGAGGTATGTAATGGCAACACCTAAGAATGTGGCAAACCCGAAACTCTATGCCAAGGCAAAGGCTAAGGCTAAGGCTAAATTTGACGTATATCCCAGTGCGTATTCTAACGGCTATATGGTTCAAGAATACAAGCGCATGGGCGGAAAATACAAAGGCGCTACTGGCGGCGAGGTGAGCTTAGATCCAAAGAAAAGCGATCTCGATAATGACGGCAAGCTAAGCCGTTACGAGCGTAAGCGCGGCACCGCTATCGCCAAGAGTATGGCAAAGAAAATGAATATGGGCGGAACCGTTATGGTTCAAGGGCGTGGCTGCGGAGCTATGATGGAAAGCAAGCGCAAGAAGACGCGAGTTCCAAGTGCGTAAGAAGAAGCGAGGACTAGACGATTGGTTCGGCTCAGAGAAATGGGTCGATATTTCAGCGCCCAAAGAAGGCGGGGGTTTTAAAGCCTGTGGGCGTGACAGCGCAAAAGACTCTAGTCGCGGATACCCGAAATGCGTACCATCGGCTAAAGCTTCTAGCATGAGCAAAGAGCAAATTGCTTCAGCAGTAAAAAGAAAGAGATCTAAAAAACAAGGCGTTGGCGGGAAGCCGACAAACGTCAAAACATTTGCAAGAGACGGCGGTGAAATTATGAAGAGCAAGATGAGCACGAAAGGCGGAGCAATGGGCGGCAAAAGAGGCATGATGATGCCTACTCGCATGAAGAAAGGCGGCTCAGCCAAGGGTGGCATGATGAAGACCAAGGGCTACGCAAAAGGCGGTGCTGCAAAAAGCACAGCGCCATCATCCAAGAACAGCGGTTTATATGGTCGCAGGTAGTGCCTTACCTTCAGAGTAATATCCCGCACTTCAAGTGCTGGGTTAGGAAGGAATACACGCACAACCATGAGCAATATCACGGCGAGTTCATTCACGCTATGGCGATTGCTGTCACTACAATGCCTGCGCGTTGTTTGTCGTTTCAGCTAATTTTTACGGGCGCTGAAACCTACGACGATGATGACACCCCAAACGTTCATGGCGGTGCAATGTGGGCAAGAATGCCCATTACTGCGCTGGTTGGCGATACACCGTTTGAGGAATGGCCTGAGCCAATGCCTGTTTGGGCGGCTCAACCTTGGGACTGTAGCTCGCACACCCACGCGGTGTATGTTTTAGATCGAGCCACACCAACACCTTGGCTTGCTATGATCGACGGCGAAATGTACCCAGCAAAGTATATGTTTACTGTAGATTACTCCGAGAACGAGATTGCAGATGACCCAGCGCAGCACAAACAAAGCCATGTTTTGGAGCTTCTTGACGCTGGGAAGTGGACTGGAAATATTGTGGCATTGCCAAACAATCGGGTAAGAGTTACGCATCCTGCATGGTTTGAAACGGGCGAAGGTGCGCCAGACTTTAGACCATCACAGCATATCCACTACTCGAAAAGTGATTTAGACTATACCCTTGACGTTAATCAGGTTTTCAACAACCTATACGCAGGTGACAAAGATGGCGGTAAGCGGAAGTAAAGATTTTGAATTAGACGTAGCAGACTACGTTGAAGAGGCATTTGAGCGTTGTGGTTTGGAGCTTCGCACTGGCTATGATTTGAAGTCTGCAAATCGCTCGCTGAATTTGATGTTGGCTGAGTGGTCTAACCGTGGTTTAAACCAGTGGACGATTAATCAAAAAGTTTTGCCGATGGTGCAAAACACCACCTCGTACACCATTGATGCAACTACACCGACTGCAACCATTGACGTGCTTGATGTTTTCATCAGAGAGACAATTGGCGGCGTTTCTACTGACGTGCCTTTGAGCCGAATGTCCCGCAGCGAGTACGCGAACCTTTCTACGAAGACAACGACTGGCAAACCAAATCAATACTTAATCGACAAGCAGATTAGCCCAACAATCACCGTTTGGCCTGCACCAGATCAAAGCTCCAAGTACGAGCTGTATCTAAACGTCTTGAGTCGCATGGATGACGCAGACGCTGGGGCAAACACCCTGCAAATACCTTTTCGGTTTTACCCGTGCTTGGCTGCTGGCCTTGCTTATTATCTGGCACTCAAGCGAGCGCCTGAGAAAGTATCTATGCTCAAGCAATTGTACGAAGAAGAGTTTGAAAGGGCGCTGAGCCAAGATCAAGACAGGGTTTCGTTTAGAATTGCACCTGATCTGCGCGGATACAACTTAGGGTAATGGCTTTTGCATCCAACCATCGAGCGTATGGAATCTGTGACATCACAGGTTTTCGCTATCGCCTAAAAGATATGAAGATGACGTGGGACGGTTTGCTTGTTGGGCCTGACCAGTGGTCGCCAAAGCACCCGCAGCTTATGCCCAAGCCAAGCCCTGTAGACCCAGAGGCTTTACAGATCTCTAGGCCAGACCAAGCGGCTGGCGGTAACGACAATAATTTTTTCAGTGTTTACACGAACACTGGCCTTGGTAAATTAGGCACAACTTTGCAAACTTTTGGACTTTCAGTTAATGTAGGCGCTGTGGAGGTAACCACGTCATGAGTTTTACTCTTTCAACTTTGAAGACGGCGGTGCAAGATTATTTGCAGGTGTCAGAGACAGCGTTTACTAGCCAGTTGGATACATTTATCCAAGAGGCTGAGAGTCGTATCTTTAAGTCTGTGCAGCTCCCTGAGCAGCGCAAGAACGTAACCGGAGCGGCGTCTTCGGGTAATCGGTTTTTGGCAACGCCAAATGATTTTTACGCTCCGTTTTCATTGGCGGTAATTGATAGCGACAATAAATACACTTATTTGGATTTTAAGCATCCGTCTTTTTTGAAGGAGTACAGCCCAACATCGACAACGACTGGCAAGCCAAAGTATTACAGCTTGTTTGACCAGTCGGCGTTTGAGATGGCCCCTGTACCCAATTCAAATTATACGGTTGAGTTGCACTACCTATACAAGCCAGCGTCACTGACTGCTGGCGCGGATAGCGGTACAACATTGTTATCAACAGACCACCCTGACCCGCTGCTTTACGGCACCTTGGTCGAGGGCGCTATTTTCTTGAAAGAAACTCCTGACGTGATTGCTCAATTTGAAGCACGGTTTAAGGAAGCTATGGCTCGGATGAAGAATCTGAGTGAAGGCCGAAATACCCGTGACGAATTCAGATATGACTTATTGCGTACAGGGGTAACTTAATTGGAAAAAATAAAAGAGCTTAAAGGTAAGAAAATAGCAATTATTGGTCTGGGAGCTTCTCAGATCGACTACGTCATTGGCGTTGAAAACAGTATGCAGTGGGATGAGGTGTGGTGTATTAACTCCGCCATCTCGGTATTCGACTGCGATAGAGCCTTCATTCTTGACCCGATGGAGCGGTTTCTTGATTCGGATGACGCTGGCGCTCAAACAGACGTTATGCGTAGAGTTCTCCCCACCTTTGATAAACCAATCTATTCCTGCGGCCTAGATGAGCGCGTTCCTGCTGTTGTCGAATATCCTTTGCATGAGGTTATGCAGGAGTTCAAGACAGCTTATTTCAACACCACTGTCGCCTTCACTGTAGCCTTTGCTTTGTGGTCTGAGGTCGATCAAATAGACCTTTTTGGCATTGATTTCTCTTACCGAAACAACCTGCACTTTGCTGAAGCTGGCAGGGCTTGTGTTGAGTTCTGGCTATCCAAGTGCATCAGTGCAGGCATCAAAGTAGGCGTATCTCCAAGGTCATCTTTGCTGGACTACAATGTAGAACCACATGAGCGGCTTTACGGGTATCACAGGTTAGAAGATCCGCTGGTCGCGCTGTCATCAGAAGACGATGAGTGGCTCATCTGCCCTCGCTCGCAAACCGAGGAGATGATCAAAAAATACAATATAAAGATGGCTGAGTTGCCCCGCGCTCCAGAGCCATATAAGGGCTAACATGTCAGGTAACGGAACTTTTGAAATTGGCAACGTGATGGTTTCAACAACAAACAACAAGGGCCATGACCCTGAGTTTTGGGCTGAGCAGATCACAAACAAGATTGTATCGGTGTCTGCCAATGCAGAACCGCACGTCAGGCAGCAAGCCTTGGCTTTCCGATCCTTCATTTATGAAGTAATATTGGCGGGAACTAAGAGTGCAATTGCTTCAGATCGCGTTACAATACGGGGAATGTTAAGCGCACAAGGCCATGAGGACATGGCTAATATTATTAAGGAGCTTTGATATGGCTATTACCTCGGCGGTTTGCTCATCCTTCAAGCAAGAAGTTCTTGTCGGTACTCACAACTTTACTGCGTCATCTGGCAACAGTTTTAAGCTTGCGCTGTACACTTCAAGCGCAACACTAGGCGCAGCTACCACGGCGTTCACGACCACAGGCCAAGCCAGTGGCACAAACTACACCTCTGGTGGTAATGCGCTAACAAACATCACCCCAGTATTGAGTGGCACCACCGCAGTATGCGACTTTGCCGACCTTACTTTTGGCACGGCAACAGTCACTGCCCGTGGCTGCATGATCTATAATGACACCAACTCTGACAAGGCTGTTTGTGCGATAGACTTTGGTGGTGACAAGACCTCTACCGCTGGCGATTTTACGGTGGTTTTCCCATCACCAACCGCCACTGGCGCAATCATACGGTTGGCATAGATGTCTAATGGCACTATCCAAAGTAGAATTTCAGCCGGGAATCAATAAAGAAGAAACCGACTACGCCGCATCTGGCGGCTGGGTTGACGGAAACTTAATAAGATTCAGAAAAGGCCGCGCAGAAAAAATGGGCGGCTGGTACAAGCGTGGCGGTCAAACCTTTCTTGGTGCGGGTCGTGCGCTACATAGCTGGATCTCTCTAGCGGCAACAAAATACCTTGGTATTGGCACCACGGTAAAATACTACATCGAAGATGGTGACATTTATTATGATGTTACGCCCATTCGCAAGACCTCTACTAACAGCATAACTTTCGCCGCTACCAATGGCTCTTCAACCATTACAGTGACTGACGCTACGCACGGCGCAGTAAATAATGATTTCGTAACAATCTCTGGCGCAGTTTCACTGGGCGGTTTGGTTACTGCTGCCGTGCTAAACCAAGAATACGAGATCGACTTAGTTCTCACCGCGAACACCTACACAATCACTGCAAAGGACACTACTGGCGCTACAGTCACTGCCAACGGCAGCGATACAGGCAATGGTGGTTCTGGTGTAGACGGCTCCTATCAAATAAATGTTGGCCTCGACACTTACGTTCAAGGAACAGGTTGGGGCGTTGGAGCTTGGGGTGCAGGCACCTTTGGTTCTGCAAGCTCAGTGTCTGCTGTAAACCAACTACGCTTGTGGACTCACGACAACTTTGGTGAAAACCTAATCATTTGCCCACGCGGTGCTGGCATATTCCGCTGGCTAGAAAACAGTGGAACAAGTGTCAGGGCTGTTCTTTTGTCTGGCGTTTCTGGCGCGAACCTAGTGCCTACCGTTGGCTTGCAGGTAATCACCAGCGAAACCGATAGACACCTTATCGTGCTTGGTGCAGACCCAATATCAGGAAGCTCTAGGACGGGCGTTATTGACCCCATGCTTGTGGCGTTCAGTACATCTGAAGACGATCTTCAGTTTGAACCTTTAGCAACCAACAGTGCTGGCTCGGTCAGACTGTCCAGCGGGTCGTTTATTGTCGGCGGCATGAAGTCTCGCCAAGAAATATTGATTTGGACTGATACCAGCCTGTACTCGATGAACTTTATCGGGCCACCATTGACGTTTGCCATAAACCTAATCAATGAAGGCGCTGGCATGGTCGGCCCAAAGGCAGCAGTTAATGCGCCTAATGGCGTCTACTACGCTTCTAAGACTGGCTTTTACTTCTACAACGGCTCAGTTCAAAAGCTTCCGTGCTCGGTTCAAGAGTACGTTTTTGAAGACTTGGATCTTGGTCAAGCGTTTAAGTGTCACATGGGACTGAACTCAGAATTTGGCGAGATGTGGTTCTTTTACCCCAGCCTCACGGACGGTACTGGTGAGATAAGCAGATACGTCATTTACAACTACGAAGAGAACACTTGGTCTATTGGTTCGCTTATCCGCTACGCATGGCTTGACGCAGGCGTTGAAGATCAGCCAATGGCTACAGGCGTCAATGACAGCTTGAACTTGTTGTTCGATCACGAAACGGGATTTGATGACTACACTCAGCCAATGACAAATGTGTTCATTGAGTCTGCTGACCTTGACGTTTCTGACGGCGAGAACTTTGCCTTCGTTAAGAGAGTCATACCTGACGTGGCTTTTATCAAGCAGGCGGGTATATCAAACTCTCCCGCCATGAATATTGTGCTCAAGCGCCGAGACTTCCCCGGTCAGTCATTAACCACCGACTCAACGACTCAGGTAACCGAAACCAGTACAATCAACAGCTTGCGTAGCCGTGCTAGGCAGGTGGTGTTGCGGTTTGAGTCGGATGATGACAACGCCAGCGGCAACCAGTTGGGTTACAAGTGGCGGGTTGGTTCTACAAGGCTAGATCTGCAACAAAGCGGTAGACGATAGGTGAGTCGCTTGCTTGAGACAAGATTGCCTCTGGCAACTGGAGAAAAGATAGACTCAGGCACGTTTAATCGGTTGATCCGAGTGCTGGAGTTAAACCTTGGCGCTGTGGATATAACGATTTCTCCGCACTTTAACGCTGACCAAATCAGCGAGCTTCAATTTGCAACGGGCAGTATTATCTTTAATACTACTACCGAAATACATCAAGCCTTTGATGGCACTAGATTTAGAGACTTATACAGCCATCAAACCTATCCAACGGGCGTGGGAATAACGTCAGCCGTTGGGTCAGTAACCGTGAGTACACCGTAATGGATCAAATGCTTCAGAACAGAATTCAGAATCTCATAGGCGAAGAGATGCCTATGCCTCAACAGTATGCCCTTGGTGGCGGCGTTGAACCTGAGATACCACCTGAGATGCTTGCTCAACTCATGGCGGCTGAAGGCGGTCAAGAGATGCCTCAAGAGATGCCTCAAGATATGATGGCTGGCGAGCAAAATGCTGAGCTAGGCATGGCGATAGACGAGCTTTCTGGCTTGCAAGCGTCCGCTGAAGATCCTGTAGAGCGCGAAATGTACGAAAGGCTCGGTGACGCCGCTAACGCGCCCTTGGCTGAACAGGCTCAAATGCTTGCGGCTGAGGGTCGTGGTGATGACACGGTTCTGGCTCACCTAAGACCCGGCGAAGTTGTTCTGCCTCCAGAGATGTTTGATGACGCTCAGTTTGAGGAGGCGGTAGAGAATAGATTTAACGAGCTGGATATAGACCCAGAGCGCCATGTGGTTGCGATGGGCATTGCAAGCTTAAACCCCTCTACTGGCTTAGAAGAGTTTGGTTTCTTTAAAAAGATCGGTAAAGCCATAAAAAAGGTTGCTAAAAAGATAGCGCCTATTGCTGGCCCATTAGCTAACTTTATCCCCGGCGTTGGGCCTTTGATCGCTGGAGCAATCGGCGCTGCAACAAACGTGGTTGCAGGTAAGGGCTTGGCTGGCGCTATTTCTGGCGGTCTTGGCGGTTATGGCGCAGGTAAGCTTCTTAGTGGAATTGGTAGTTTAGGTGGCGGAGCGGCAAGTGCAGCAACGAGCGGAGCAGGTGGCGCTGCAAGCAGTGGCGGCGGCTTTTTCAGCAATCTAGGCAAAGGAATAGGAAGCATTTTCAAAGGCGGCGGTGCTGACGGCGTAGGAAACTTTGGCAAGATAGGTGATTTCTTTGGTGGTGGATTAGGTGGTGGTGGTGCTTTAACTGATTCTCAGGCTGGTGGTGCATTAAACAAAATGATGCAGTCTGGAGATATTAGTGCCGAAATGATTAGCGGCCTTTCCGAGCAAGGGCTGTCAACGCAACAAATACTCAAAGCCGTTTCTGGCGTAAGCAACCCGTTTATGACAACTGTGGGGGATGCTGTAGGCGCTGGTCAAAGCGGCGGAAACTTTTTTAGCAATTTAATTAGTGGTGGTGGCGCAGACGGCAAAGGAAACTTTGGCGCTTTAGGCGATTTGCTAGGCGGTGGTTTAGGTGGCGGCTCTGGCAGCGGCGGCATAGGCAGTTTGCTAGGAGGTGGTGGCGGTCTTGGCGGCATGGCGGCAGCGGGTCTGCTAGGCAAGCTTGCTTATGACGAGGCAAAGAACAAGAGAGGCGTAGCCCTAACTCCGCTCACTCAAGAGGGTTCCACGGGTCGATATAACATTGAAGCTGAGATTGCTCGACGTACTGGTAACGCTGCTCCAAACCCCGTTGAGTTTGGTTTGTTACCAGCGGGTACAATACCCACACTAAGTGGTGGTAGAAAAACACCTGTAGATGAGGTTCCAGTAGCAGCCCGATACGGTGGCGCTATCATGTCAGCTAGATATGGTGGCCCAGTTATGCCTATGGCTTACAAGAAAGGCGGTAACGTAGCTGTAGAAGACTTTAAACGTAAGAACGGCGGTATTGCAGGCGAAGGCACTGAAACCAGTGATGATGTACCAGCCATGCTCAGTGATGGCGAGTTCGTGATGACGGGTCAGGCAGTAAGAGGCGCAGGCGCTTTTGATCTTGCACAAGGTGATGGCGGAATCATTACACTGACACCAAATGGCGGTGAAAGCCGTGATGGTGGCACAGCTCTGATGTACGAAATGATGGATCTGTTTGCCGAGTTTGCAGACAAGCCAAAGTCAAAGAGGAAGAAAGCAGCATGAGCATATTGACCCCCGGACAGCTTTCTCGCGTTAGGCGGTTTCAAGAAGGCGGAAGTACATCACAGCCTTTTGTTTCTGGTGTAACCAAGACCGAACAGCGCATTGACCCCATCACTCAACAGCTTTTGTTTGGTTTGGACGGGCAAGGCGGATTTATACCCGGCGCGTTTGAGGCGGCAGAAAGAACATTTTTTGATGACCAAGGTCGCCCAATTGTTATACCTACAGAAATTGCAGGTATGTCACCTGATCAGATCAGGGCTATGGAGTTGGCTCGCTCAAACGTGGGTGTGCAGCAACCGTTTATGGACGAGGCTATGCGCCGTGGTCAGCTAGGCATCGACGAGATGCGTGGCGGGTTTAGGAACCAAGAGGTTGCTCAGCAGCAAGGCTTAGAGGCGATTAGAGAGGGTTCACGCTTTGCGCTTGACCAAAGAGACAGGGCGCTCATGGACTCGCTGGGTGGAACTCAGCAGGGCCGTGGAAGAGCTATGGCTGCCGAGGAGCGTCTGCGGGGCGATCTAGGTGACGTAACCGCTCAAGGCATGACAAGCGCAGACCGTTTTGGTGCAGACTTGGCTCGCACACGCCAGCAAGGTCGTGCAACATTTGATGAGTTTGGTCGAGATATTACCGATGCCGTAGGCACGGGCATGACCGAAGCTCAAAGGCTTCGCGGAAGCTTGGGTGAGTCAGAAGGCTTATTAAGAGGTACGACTGGAGAATTCGATGTTGGCGCAGGTACTGACAAGTACCAGAACCAATATGAAGACAAAGTTGTTCAGCAAATGATTCAAGACGCCACAAAGGGCTTGGCTCAGCAGGACATGGCTCAATACGCCCGTGACGTATCATCTGGTGGTGAGTCTGCATTTGGCTCCAGAGCGCGGTTAAGCGCGGCGGAGCGAGCCGAAGCAATGGGTAAGGGTTTGGCTCAAGGCGTTGGCGCACTGCGTTCACAAGGCTTTCAGCAAGCTCAACAGACAGCAATTAGCGAAGACGAGCGCCAGAAGCAGGCAGCTCGCTCAGCATCTTCTGGTTTGGCAGGATTGTCTAGCCAAGCTTATGGTGCAGGTCGAGATGTTGCAGGCCAGATGTCTCAGGCGGCTCAAGCCAAACTTGGCGCAGGCACGGGCTACGGAAACCTCATTCAGCAAACCGCGCAGCAACAGCTTGGCGCTCAGCAACAGTTAGGTAGCACAATGGCTGGCGCAGCCCAGCAACGCTACGCGGCTGGCACTGGCTTAGGTCAAACGCTGTCAGGCTACGGAACTCAAGACGCGGCAGCTCGATCTGCGGCAGGCCAGCAGGGTATGGGCGTAGCAGGCGCTCTAGCAGGTCAATACGGCTCAATAGGCCAACAGCAAGCTCAGGCAGGGCAGCAGCTAGGTGCGGCTCAGACGGGCTATGGAAGCTTCATGAGTGGTCTTGGTAATCAGGCTCAGCAGGCTGGCATGGCTGACGTAAATGCACTACAAGGCATGGGTAGCTTCGCTCAGCAACAAAGACAGCGAGAGTTAGATGCTCAACGTGCTGGCTTACTGCAAGCTCAACAAGCGCCGCTCGCTCAATATCAAGCATTGATGCCGTTTGTTAACATGGCTCCAGCAGGTCAAACGCAGTTCCAGACAACCTTCGCTCCAGACCCAAGCGCATTGCAGGCGGGTGTTGGTACGGGATTAGCGACACTGGGTGCGTTGGGTAACTTCTACGGTCAGCCACAGCAATACGCCACAAATCAAGGGCGATTGCAGGCTCAACCGGCTACATTGCCGGGGGGTAATGGATAGATGGCTATATCAAGAGCGCAGTTAGAGCAACAGATCCAGAACCTAGAGGGTGGTGGTGCGGCAGGGATAAAGGCTCCGTTGCCGCCTATTGACCCAAACGTACAAGCTGCATTAGATGTTGATCTTAGTAAAAATAGAGAAAAATTTGGGATGCCTTCGCAGCAGCAGGAGATTGTTGATTTGATGGAGCAGGCCCAAAGAGCTGCTCGCGCTAATCGTTCTGCATCAAGAAGCCAACTACCCGGCATAGAAATCCCTGATTTCGATGATAGCTTTGCAAAGTATCAAAACCAGTTACGAAATGTTTATGGCTCTAGGTCTAGGCCAAGTTTTTATGACATGGCTTCTACTGTTGGCGGCGCAATGCTTGCTGCCGACCCTACCGCTGGCGTATTTAGATCTGCTGGCATTGGCTTGGCTCAATTTGGTAAAGAGCAAGCAGCACTCAAAGAGCAGCGGCTTCAAGAAGACAGAGCCATTGGCATGAAAGCTTTTGAGATGGCTAAGAAAGATGAAGACTCAGCTAGAAATTTAATGAATGAATACGCCCTGTTGAGAGCGAAAGAAAACTCCGACAACAAGGTCACCGAGATGCTTGTCACCAATCCAGAAGGGATTGTTGTTAGCGGCGTTTTTTATGAGTCGGGATCAAGACCGCTTCTCACCGAGTCTGAGATTTATGCAAACAGGCCAAACTTAGCAGATGTAGCGGCTCCATCTACAGGCTGGAAGGTTCCTGACGCTGGCGCTATTGCCATGTATCAAAACAGAGCTGATGCAGAAAAAACCATTGAAGGGTTGGGACTTACCAGAGAAAGCCCTTACTTTGAGAGCGCGGTGCAGCAGTTAGTTCCTAATGATCCTTCTTTGATTGGCAAAAGAATTATTAGCGGCGGCAAGTACACCGAGCTAAGGCCATTGGTTCAAGGCGATAAAGTATACAATGTTATGTTAAATACAGCCACGGGCGAATCAACCAACATGGCTGACTACAGCAAAAAACGATTAGAGATAATTGCTAAGAACAACAGCACCTATGTGGACAAAGCAATAACCTTGCTGCCAGAAGTTGAAAGGGCGCTAATGCTGCTAAAGGATGGCACTGAAACAGGTAAATTGACGGCAATAACTTTCCCCGTTAAACAATTGTTTACTGAGGTGTTTGGCACTGATGATCCTTCAATCGCTCAGATAGAATCATTGATTGGAATATCTAATATTCTAGCCACAAAGATTAGGCCGGTTGGTTCTGGCTCTACTTCAGACATGGAGTTTAAAGCCTATAGGCAGGCAATTTTGGACTTGGAAAAAACTCCAGAAGCAAACTATATTGCGCTGTATGTTTACAAGAAAATGACCGAAAACTCTATTGCATACAATAGGGCAGAAGAAGAGGCTTTGACCTCTGGAGATTACATCAATAGCAAGCAGGTTAACGATGTAATCAAAGGTATTGATATGGGCATCTTTGAAAAGTTTACAGGTGACAGCTCCGACGAACAGGAAATAATCAACTGGATGGATAGCTTGCCTGATGGTGCCGTATTTATAAACCGAGACGCTCAGGGAAGAACTTTGATTGAAAACGAGCCTGTTTACATAATTAAAGGTTTTAAAAAAGGTAAATAATTCATGGCGTTAAAAAGTTTACCAGATGGTTTCGCAGGAGCGCCGATGGGCCGATCTAGCGAGCCTGACGAAGATGTGGTCGCGCAACAAAACCAACCAGACCGCAGCGTTTTAGATATGATCATGGACGCGCCAGAGGCAGTTAGCCAAGCGTACACTGGTGAGGGTGTGCCTATTGAGTTTCCTAACTTGCCTGAGCTGACGGATATGGGCGCGGATGCCCCCGGCTTTTTTGAAGGTTTTGGTGTGCGTTTGAAAGGAATGATGGCCCGTGATGATTTTGGCAAAGCTGAAATAATTCACGATGCTTTTGACGGCGACCCAAGATACGGCGGTAGATACTCAGACCAGTATGGTTTGCCGATGATCGTGTGGAATGATGTGCCTTATTACATCAATAAGCCGGGCGCTTCTGGCATGGATCTCAATACGCTTTTAGGAGAGTTTGTAAGATATGCTCCTGCGTCAAAACTTGTCGGTGGAGCCAAAACAACGCTTAGCACTATAGGGCGAGGTCTTGGTTTATACAGCGGAACAGAAGTCGCAACCATTGCTGGTGAAAACATAATTACCCCAGAGACTTACGAGGCAAAAAAACAAACCCTTGGAGATCAGGGTAAGCAAGTTGGTTTGTCTACAGCAATCGGCGTTGGCGCTGACGTAATGCTACCTCCAATTGCTAGAGGAATAGGGGCAGGCATTAAAGCTACAGCAAGAAGTGCGTCCAAATCTGGGCGAAATGTTGCTGCTGCATTAGAGCCGCTTTACCCTAGATTTTCATTTAACGTGCTTCAAACTTCAAAGTACCCGTTAACTCAGGGGCAAAGAGGTGCAGAATTACCTCAAGGCGTAACGCCCAAGCAGACAGATCAGATAGGGCGAGAAGATGAGCTTAGGCAAGTGTCATCTTCATCAATGGGTACTGACACTATAAGAGGCTTTGATGAAAGGCAGCTTACAGAAATACGCCAAGATGCTTTAACCCTTCAGCAAGAGTTTGGTTCAGACATAGTTAACCCATCAGGCATATACGGGAACATACCAAGTGTTGCAGCGGAAGAGGCTCAGACACTTGTTTCTGGCGCAGCTCAACGACTAAAAACTGAGTCTGGTGAGCTATACGAAGCGGTTAAAGTTGCTGACCCTTCACCAGTAATGACAGCGGAAGGCGTTCAGCAGGTAACTCAAGAGTTATTGGACGTTGTACCCACAATTCTTTCTCCAAGCCAAATAGTTGATGGGCCGTTATTGCGCGAAATACAACAACTCCGCAAGTTAAGAAAAATTGCTCAAAACCCCAAGTTCAAAGATCAAGCCTTAAAAAACATTCACGGCTATCAAAAAAGATTAAGAACGGCAATTGGTCAAGCGGAGAGAGGCTCTCCAGAAGAGCTTGCCCTAATCCAAATGAAACAAAAGCTTGATGACGCTGTTTACAATGGTGTAGAGCGGGGATTTATAACAGGAGATCAAGAGGTTCTTGACCAGCTCCAGCAGGCTACTGGCCTGTATTCCGATTACATGGCTACGGTTGGCAAAGGTGTTGGTAGAAATCCTCAAGAAAAATCTGCAAATAGAATTTTAGAGCAGCTTTCAACTAACCAATACACGCCCGTTCAAGTGACTAACTTGTTGTTCGGTCAAAACAAATTTGCGCCAAACCAAGCGGTGGGTGTGGTTTTAGATAAGTTGAAAAAATCTTTAGGCCCAGATGAGTACGCGCAATTTGCAGCTCTCATGAAAGACGGCATTATGACCAAGGCGTTTGCTGGCAAGGGTGGTGAGATAACAAGAAAGTCTATTGTAGACAACTACAACGATGTGTTCTTCAATAACAGAGACATCATAAATAGACTTTTTACTCCAGATGAAATTGCTAGAATCAAGGATTTTAGAACAAACGTACTGCCTACCATTTGGGCTGAAACAAAACTGAACACTTCTGGCACTTTTTATAGTCTTATGAGTTCAGCCGCTAGGGCGAGTATGTTAAACGCGCCAAGCATCCCGTTAAGAATGGCTTCGCAAAAAATATTAAGTGGTTCAGAAAATCTTAGGAATGCGAGCGATGCTGCAAACGCAGTTAGCCAAACAATATTCCGCATGAACACGCCAATGTTTTCTGACGCAACTCAATCTGTTATTAGGACATCTTTGCCACCTCAAGACGAGGCTGAGGCTGAGGCCATGTCTGACAGTGAAAGAAATAAGTTGTTGCAAGTCATAGAAGGGTTTGAGGCTAAGCAAGAAGAGGTTGAGCCTGCGCCTGCACCTGTTGTAACGCCTCCGCCGGTAGCTCAAGCAGCTCCTATTGAGGAGGCTGTTTCGTCAATCTTTGAGCCAATCAAATCAGGCCCGACAATCAAGCCACCGTTTGATCCAGCTATGTCACCTACCATAGTTCCTTTAGACAAAGACAGAGAGATTGCTATGAGGACTAGAGGCAACCTCGGCGGGATAGCTTCACTCGTTTAAGGGTTCGGGTTCTGCTGGCCTTGCAACGATCATGGCACCCTCGACATCGTAGTCGAGGTCATAGCCCATAGCCGACTCAGAATCCAGCTCCACCACTAGGTTGCGACTCATAAGGCGCATGAGAGCTGCCTGCTGGTGCATAGTAAGACGCCCAAACAGTTCTATGACC
>Ga0208134_1000900_pt1 | contig 18582 bp, 26 predicted proteins | sample VirMetDEL_Mar_31_FD_184515 | JGI IMG/M metagenome (GOLD analysis project Ga0208134, IMG submission 184515) | Aqueous microbial communities from the Delaware River and Bay under freshwater to marine salinity gradient to study organic matter... | ecosystem: Environmental > Aquatic > Marine >... | reverse complement strand
ACACACGCTAGCTCTTGAGAACCTGTAGTATTGTCTTCTTGCTCATACTTCCCAAGGTCTTCCCAATCCACCCCTTCAGGCATTGCTGCTACTAACTCATCATACTTGTCAGCGTCAATGTCTTCATACGGAGCTTGTTGATATACGTGGTCACTATACGGCAACAAACTAATCCCACTACACAAGTCAAAGTTCTCCCATATCCACTGTGCTACTTCCAAGAACTCATCGTCTGTATAATAAACAGTGATGCTTGGCTTATGTTCACACCAGTGGTTCTGGTAAGCCTTCCATAGTTCTAGCTGCTGCATAGCTCCTACCTGCTTTACTGTCACTGACGTATCAGGTGCTTTGACAGGGAAGCTAAAGACAGCAGAGGATGGTGACATAACATCCTGCTCTACTGGGAATCCGTTTTGCTCCATGAAGACTGCAAGCGGGTCTTTCTTGTCGCTACGTACCCGTCTAATGTAATGCTTTGAGAAGCGAGGATGGATACCAGAAGCAGAATCAACAAGCTGAGACACAGTACCAGACGGCTTAACACACGTAATAGCAGCAGACTGATTAATGCCAAGTTTCTCAGACCATTTCTTGTTAGTCTTAATAGTAACGTCACGTACTTGTTCAAGCCACTTCTCCAGGTCTTTAGACTCTCCTTTACTCAACAGGTAGTGATCCATAATGCCTGTCATGCTAACGCCTAGCAACGCCTCTTCCTCTGTGTTCTTCTTCCAACAGCTACGTAGGTAACGGAAGTCTGTCAACGTAGCCTGTAGCGTACCAATGATCGCTGCAATCTCTGCCTTCTTCTTGAGACTATCTAGTGTGTCGTCTTCACGCACAACAATCTCTGACAGGTTACAAAACTGATTACTACGTAGGATGATTTCAGAGCATGGGTTAGTACCGAAGTCCTGCTCATGGTCACGCCTACCGTTACGTGCTGCAATCTTCTGTGCTGCTACACGGCTGAAGATACCACGCTCACCTGCCTTACTCTCGTACATCGTCTGCATCTCTGACAGGAAGGACTCAAAGTCTGGCTTCTCAGTGTACGCTACGCTGTTGTTAGCAAGCCTACGGTGTCCTTCATGTCTCCACCAGTCACCTGACTTAGCCTTCGCCATACGTGGATCAGAGAGGTTAGAGAGGCTAATCAGTGCAGACCTACGTACACCACCGACCACTACAATGTCCGCTATCTTACACACAACATCGTGACACTCAATGCTCGTTAGCTTACGTCCTGCGGCCTTCTGGAATATCTCTACACAGAAGTTGAACAGGTCTAGCAGTGGTTCATGTCCGCTTGCACGTCCGCCAAAGGTCTTCAGTCTAGCACCTGAAGGGCGTACCCTGCTCATGTCCCACTCAGGTATCTTACCAGCGTACAGCATAGCTATCAGCTCACGGAATGCTGAAGCCCAGCCTATCTTGCTGTCACTAACAACAATAACACTGTCTGTGGTGTGGAAGGACTCAGCAACAATAGGTAGCTTGTTAATGAAGTTACGCTCTACACTGAAGCCTACACCTGTACCACACATCAAGACATACATCAGCTCGTCAAAGCTACGTGGTGAGTCAATGGCTAGGTAGCTACAGTTAAAGCCTGCTACGTTGTCCTTGTCTAAGGCTTCACCTGCTGTCATCATGCAACGCATACTAGGCATTACTTCCAGGTTGTGGATGGCGTTAAAGAGCTTTAGAGCTACCTTCTCATCTATCTGTCCACGGTCTTTCCAGAAGTCTACATACCTGTTGACTGTCTCGTCCCAACGCTCGCGTCTGCCTTCCTCTGGCAACCAACGTGCATAACGGCTCTTGTGTATAAACTGTTGGTACTGATCCATTATGTGTTCTCCTCTGTTACCATCTCTGTTAGTTTGTTTAAATACCAACCAGCTTTCTGTAGGTCTTCTACCTGTTTACCTTTGTAGTCATAGCGCCACAGATACTTCATGCAGTTACCCTTGAGGTAGCCTTTGAATGCAACACTGGACATGGATTCCTCTATTGCATCAATACACTCTATGTTGCCTGTGTTATAGTGTTTAGGCGCACCTACCATATCCTCTTCATCTTGCCTAGCAATTATGTCCTCCAGAGACTCGTCTTCCCAAAGCTCTGAGTCTTCATCGTGTGCCGCCTGCATCCATGCCTCTAGTCCTGTCTTCCTGTCTCTAACTCTGTCCCAATCAAACCGTGTTGCGTCATTGATGCTCATGTTTAAAATCCTCTGATAATTCTTCTAGCTTATCGTTGATGCGGTCACTGAACTTGTTTACTAACTCTTCTGAGCTTATGTCTAATATCTCTATGATTGTTAGCTCGTCCAGCAGCATCATCTTTTCTAATAAATCGTAATAGGTGAGAGCCATATCAGTCTCCGTACTTTTCTCTCAAGTAGTTTATACTAACTGGTAGTTCATCGCAACCGCCGTTAGCAACTTCGTTAAGCAACCAGATACCTGACCAGCTTCCGTTAGTCTGGGGTGTTAGGTAGTCTTCATCGTGCTGGTAGTAGATTCCTGAGAACAAGCCTATGATGTTTGTACCATCTGCTTTACGTGCATAGGCAATGTCTCTGTCTTGTACGTGACCCATTATACAGCTCATGTACTTCTTAGCAAGCATGAGTTTAGCACTGCTGACAGGTCTGCCCATAACACCACTGGTGAAGTAGTGACAGTAGGCTATGTCATCAATGATAACAGGTTGTAGGAATGGATACACTTCCCAGCCCATCTCTTCTAACTGAAAGTCCTTGTAGCTGATTAAACCGTCTATCTTTGGATCAGACTCTATAGCACGTTCTATACGGTTCTCGTGGTTGCCTAGAGTAAACACCATACGTGGTTTCCACTGCTTATCCTTGTTACGCTTCAGGCGGTTCTGCTCTGCCACGATAGGCTCTAGGAAGGCTTCCATGCCTTCAATACCAGCGTCAATGTCCTTGGTATAGCGTCTACCTTCAAAGCTGCGCTTGCCTACGTCATAGCTGCTTAGACTAGGCATGTCCCAGTGATCGCCTATGTGGATGATAACGTCTGGCTTCTTCTCTGCTGCGTACTTACCTGCCCAGCGTAAGTGCTTAACAGAATGCTCTGGCTTTACCTGTGTGTCGGGTATTACTAGATGCTTAGTCATTACTGATCTCCAGCTTCTTGCCATTGTATACAGGCTTTATCAAACTTAATCAACGGTTCAATATCGTCTGGGTTAGGTGTTCTGCCTTTTGGTGTTCCTCCCGTCTGAACAACAGAAAACGTAGCTGACTTGTCAGAACCGTCATGTAAGACAATGTATCCCCACTTGCCCTGCTCTCTAAATATAAAGTAACTAGGTAGTCCTGTTAATTCGCTAAGGTTTATAATCTCCATATACTTAGGAACGTTTAACGCACAGAAAGCAGATTTACCGTCTCCGTACCACTTACACTCAGCCCAGCCTAACATATCTCCTTTGTTAGAACCTTCAAAACTAGGTTTAAAAAACCATCCGTCTAGTCTGTACTTAACAGTGTTAGGGTTTTGCCAGTAATGACAACCTAAATGTTCAGACATTATACGCAAAAGTTTTTCTTCTCTAGCCCTGTCTTGCGGTGTTTCTCTCATCTGAGTCATTTCTTTTTCCTTCTTAGTCGTTCTGCCGCTGTCTTATCAGCATGGCATTTATAACACAGCACTTGATAGCCTGGCGCTTCTAGGAACATTCTGTCTATGTAGGTGTTCCAATCTACGAAGCCGACTTCTGGTTCTACAACTGGGTCTATATGATCTACTGCTGCGTTGTTTCGTTTACGTTTACGTCCTTCCAGTGGTGGTAGAGTTGCAGCTCCTTCTGCACCGCATCCTGCACACTTATACACTCCTCTACGCACCCATGCTGCCTTTTTAGCATCGTGCTTGACACCCCATTTACTGTGAGCGCCGCGCAGTGCTGAAACAATGAAGGAACGAAAACGCGCTTCTGTCCATCGTCCGTTATTCCTCACCTTTGAAACTCCATATCTCGCCTTCGTGTCTACGTAGCCAGAGCATCCTACCATTCTCTATCACTCTGTCTTCGTCACCGTCATAAAGCTCTACGCACTTGTTGTAGTAGTCCTGTTCAGTAACACAGTCCTCTAACAACTTAGCTGACTTCTTCTCACCAATACCGTAAATGCCTATGATGTTGTCTATACGGTCACCCATCAGTATCTGGCGGTAGAAGAACAGTATACCTTCTTCTGGTGTAACGTAGTAACGCTTATTCTTTACAAAGTTAAAGTGCCATCCTGGAATCTGATCAAAATCTTTATCCAAGGACACCATAATAGCTTTGTCACCGTGCGTTGTTCCTGCAATGGCGATAGCATCGTCTGCTTCTTCGCCTTCGGTGACAATAGCAGCCCAGTTGTCGACAAGGTGTTGCCTCAGTGCTTGTATGTGTATTGGCTTTGCCTTGTCTTTCCTGTTACCTTTGTAGACGGCGGTAAAGGCATATTCTGTCCTGAAATTGCCTTTACCAGTGAGATACAGAACATAGTGTGAGGTTTCCTTGTCAGCACTAAGCTGACCTAAAATGTCTTCAATTAAATCATCCATCTTGTTGACGGCATCGCTCTCAGACTTTTCATTACACGACCAGCCCACACGGTAGACCAGTATGTCTGCATCAATTAAAATCACAAGGCTTCGTCCATGTTGACTTCTGCAACAACAGCTTCACCGCCGCTGTAAGGAATCAAGTCTGTGACTACTAGCTTGAGCAGTGTAGGGCTGCGTCCTGCTTGACCTGCTGGTGACTTCCAGTCGTAATGACTGATTACTGCTTTAGCTTTAGAGCCGTTACCTACTAGAATGCCTTTGATCTCAGAGCCGTCTGTGTCGTAGATGCGGATAGGGTGGCTAGACTTACAGGTAATGAAGTCACCTTGACCGTCTTTACGGCGCACGTTCAAGCCTTGTCGTTCAAGAGCTTCTACTGCTGGTTTAGACAACTGAGCCAAGTCTACTTGAAACTTACCTGACATACGGTTTACTTCTTGTAGGTTAGACCACATCATCTCTGCGTTGATTGTTACTGGTTTTGCTTCGTTCATAATATCACCTTTGTTAAAGTTGCTGTTTTAGATCACAACTGATCTATGTATATTATACCATTTCTGGTATGCTTTTGTCAATGGGTTTCAGCCCAATTGTTTCCTACGTTATACTCACCATCTAGAGGGCAGCGTAGTTCTAGAACATCTCCTGCTTCTCTGATGGCGCTTACTGCTGCTTTGCCTACATTGTTTGCAAAGAACTCTGGTACTTCTATCTGGAACTCGTCATGCACGTTAGCGACTAGCTTGTATGGTATGTTGTATGTCGATAAACGATCATCTAGTAACACCAGCGCCTGTTTCATTACAACAGCGCCAGCGCCTTGTAACAATGTGTTTAGTGCTGCGTGTTCACTTCTTACACGCAAGCGTCTGCCGTCTAGTGAGGGCAGTGTACCGCTACTGGCGAACTTCGCTACACGCTTTTTAAGACTGTCTAGTGCTGGTGTGTTGCGTAGGAAAGAGTTGATTAGCTTCTCACCTTCTTTGTAACCACCACCAACTATCTGACCTATCTTAGCTGGCCCTGCGCCATAGAGAAAAGCATATATAAATGTCTTTGCTTGGTTTCGGTCAGTAAGTCCTGCTGCTTTCATGTTAGCTGTGTGAATGTCACCGCTTAGTATCTCGTTGGTGTAGTTCTCATCACGCATGTAGTGTGCAAGCATACGTAGCTCTAGACCACTTGCATCAATACCAACTAGCTTGTGATGCTCAGGAACAGTCCAGAATGATCTACACTCCTTACCATACGGTGCAGACACTGACGGTATTTGAGCCATGTTAGGGCTGTGGTGCGTCATACGCCCTGTTACAGCACCGTTAGTGATAACTCTGCCGTGTACCCTACCGTCCTTCTCAAATGACAACCAGGAGTCTATCTGCGCTGTTCTCTTCTGTAGCATTAGATACTCGTATATCATCTTAGCTTCTGGTATGTCGATACCTTCCAGCACTTTCTCGTTAACAATGATAGCGCCTTTCTCTGTCTTCTGTTTAAACTTAACACCTACGCTTTGTAGCCTTTCAGCTATCTGTTTACGCGAGCCTACGTTAAACTCTGTTACCTTGTCCTTCAGGCGATTCCCTGTCTTCTCGCTCCAACGATACTTCACTATTGGTGGGAACACCTTCTGTAGTTCCGTTGTTATCTGGTTCATCTTGTGTGTTAACCCTACCCAGAGAGAGCTGGCTTGTTCTACGTTGAGAGCGAAGCCGTTGCGCTCCTGTTGAGCCGTAATGATGTACACCTTCTCTTCTAAATCTACGCATTGATCACTGAATCCTTCGTCTTTAAGTTGTTTGTTTAAATGCTTATAGAGCCTAGTGGTGAGTGCTACGTCTTGTCTGCAATACTTCACCATCTCATCGGACAGACCACCATCGTAGTCGTCAAAGTCTATCTTATGATCGCCAAAGCGTTTGCCCCACGAGTCTAAACTGTGTCCACCTTCTAGTGACGGATTCCACAGCCTGCTACGTGCTAGTGTGTCTTTGAGTTTGCTAGGGTCTATAGTCAATCCCCACTGCTTCTCCAGCACTGGTGCGTCAAAGCCTATGATGTTGTGACCAATAACACCAATTGAGTCACGCAATACAGGTTCTAGTGTCTCAGCACTGTAGTGTTCTAGCATCTCGCCAGTGTCTACGTCCTGAGTTACTGCCACCCATATAATGTCGTGCTTAGTGTTGGTTTCTATATCTAGTGTAATCAACATAATACTGACTCGCTTTGCTTTTTTTGTTGCTGTGTCTGTTGTAGGGGTTAGTATACTTTATATCAGCTTTACGCTGCTGTAGGTCAACTACCCAGTTTCCAATCTTGCTCATATTCTTGACTCTCCACAATGCTGTCTGATTCTGATCGCAGGTCTTCTCTGTCAATCGTGTTAATGTCATTGTCGGTATAAAAGTAGCAATCATTGCACATATCTAAATAATCGCCACTCTGTGCTGACTTTCTAGTAGATTCAAAATCCGTTAATGCCTTGTTACACGCTACACATCTCATCACAGTGCTTCCTCTTTGATTTCGTTCATTCTACCAGTGTCCTGGTGAAATAGCAACCCACCTGCCTTGCCTGTAGTGCCACAGAAGCGATTCTTTAGCACTCTCACATAGGTGGTGTTACGCTCTATAGGATCGTCAGCCTGTCCGTTACGTTCTAGTCCTATCACCATATCTGATAGCTGTGCGATGGATGCAGAGCCTCTTAGCTGCGACAGTGAACTAGCTGCGCCTTCCTCATGGCCTTTGCCGTCTGGACGCTTCAGGTGACTAACCATAAACAATGTGATACCAGTCTCTTGCACTAGCATACGTAGCTTGGTACATATCTCGTCCAGCGCCTTACGTTCATCGCCGTTGCTTTGAGCAGATACAACAATACTAACGTGATCAAGAAAGACATACTTTGTGTCTAACGCTTTAGCCATGTAGCGACAGCGGGCAACAATGTTATCAACACTGGTGCTGCCGAAGTGGTCAAACAGAAACATTCTCTGAGTACCCATAGTGTTTTCAAATGCTTCCCAGCGTTCGTCTTCAGTGCTTTCTGTGTCTGGTAGGTGTAGTGGTTTATTAGCCGCTAGTGACATAAGCGACAGTGCAGTCTTTCTGGCGTTCTCTTCTAGGAACAATAAGCCTATGTTCTGATCAGAGTTATTGAGTATATGCCACACTATCTCACGAACAAACTGTGACTTACCTAGTCCTGAACCTGCTGTGATTGTTATCAACTCTGCTTCTCTAATGCCGTAGGTTAGCTTGTTAAGGCTGTCCCACGGGTACATCACTGCTGACTTCTCTAGAGGCTTGTTAACCTCTTCCCAGAGTGCTGCGCCGTTGATGATACCATCTGGTACAAACTTCTCTGCCGCCCAGAACGCTGCTGTGAAGTCTTTGATATTGTTATCCATCAAATAGTCGTTAGCATCTTTATAGCCTGAAGGATGCTTCATTATAGATGACTTACCACCAAACAACTCTGCAACCTCTCTAGCTGCTTTCTGCCCTACATCGTCACTATCAAAACATATAACAATAGCGTCAAAGCTGTCTAGGAACTCGTAGGCTGCTTTACAGTCCTTTAGGGCTGCGCTAGCGCCATTACGCACACTAACACAAGGGTACTTACTGCCTTGCATCTGATAGCCTGCGGCAGCGTCATACTCGCCTTCAAAGACAGTGACATACCTACCGCCACCGTTGAACAGGTTTTGACCAAACAGCGTAGCATCTTTCCAGTCACCTACGGTAGAGAACTGCTTATCTGGTAGCCTAACCTTCGCAGCTACGGGGATTGTGTCGCTCTCTGCACCGTAATAACTGAAGTAGGTCTTCTCTGGTGTGTCTAATATGCCATAGGTTTTGCAGGTGGACGTTGTAAGCCCTCTAGCGGGTATTGCAGCATAACGCCCAGTAGTAAGTAGATTCTCCACAGCATTAAAACTAGGTTTTGCTTTAGGCTCGTAACTCTTTGGCACTTCAATGCTAAACTCTGAATCATCTGTTCTGGTGTACTCACCACAGGAATGGCAATAGGTGCTGTTCTCGTTAACCTGTAGTGCGTCTGAACTACCGCAATCAGGGCATGGTTGGTGCGTTAGTAAACTCATTGTTCAATTTCCTCATATACACGCCCATAGCTGATTAGAAGGAAGGGTAAGTGCAGTAACACGCCTTCAAAGGGCAGAGCAAAGACTCTGTCAGTCTCTACGTTATAAACCCATACTGCTCTACTGTCGGCAATCTCAAGGAACACGCCGCACCCGTTTATTAGTTCTATGCTTAAAGTTCTATTGAATATTCTCATTTTCTTTCGCCTTTGTTAAAAATCATATCGTATTCTGTGGACTCTGCTATAAAGCGCATTACCTCATTGGAACTGACTCTATAGAACTTTGCAGCTTCTTGCAAGCTAAACACGCCCCTAGCTATATCTGCTGACGCTTTCATCGCTGCTTGTACCTCTGGCGATAGTTCACCGCCATTTGTCATATACTCTTTAAACATTAGCTATACTCCTTTTTAACCATTTAGCAGAGAGTTTGTCGCTGTTTGTCTCCAATATAGGCCAGACAATAGGCTTTTCAGCCTGGCGAAGCTCTCTATCTCCAAAGCTATCTTTATAGCCCATTCTATTGTGCAATGTACTTAGTGCTATTTTAGTAATCAAATGCAATTCTTTAATGGAATAACGTGCATTCGGCACTAATTTAACATGATTACTATTATTAGTATACATTTTTATCTTATTCGACATTGTTTTATCACCTTTTTTATGATAATTTAGACTTTATAGTTCTTTAGCGCCCTTCAGCGCCCTTTCTTATAACCATTAATTGTTATCTTTCTTACTCTCTAAAGAATCTCTAGAGTCTCTAAAGTGTTTGTTTAAGTAAAACTCCATCTCACCGTGCAAAGCCTCTATTAAATCAATATCATCTTCATCTGGTAAGAAGTCTCTCTTTTGTTTGCAATATTCCCAGTTAACCATAATATCCTTTAGTAACATGTCGCAGTCTTCAATGACTCTATTACGGGAAACAGGTTCGTCTTCTGTTAGATGTTCGTCACCGTGGACGTTATCAAACCTACCGCTACCGTTAAAAATACTCATTGTTATCTCTCTCTATTGTTGTTTGAAAATTTGAAGCCCCAGCTTAGGGTGTACGCAATTACGCAATATCTGTGCAGGGCAATGATTACCCTTGTAATATATGTTTTCATCATAATGTATGCCCAACCAATCCATCAAGGCCTTTTTACCTGCTAAATTGGCTAAATTGATAAAATTCTCAGGTCTTTTAACATCTTCAACATCAAACTGGTAATTAGACCAAAAGCAGTGCCTGCCTACTGTCACCGTTGGCGGCACTAAAAAGTCATAGAATGGTTTAACGTTCTCGACTACCCAGTTACCCTTATAGAAATGCTGTAAAAACAATATTTCCTGATACAGCCCCATATCAGGATAGTTGCGGTTTTTATGGCGTGTAGCCTTCGCCATCCTGGAATGGGTCGGGCATGGTGGACTTGACCAGATAAAATCAAAGTCTCTGAAATTCTGTCTTAAATATTCGTGCGCATCTCCAACAATAACGCCATCGTTTGGGTGCAGTCTCTGGTAAATCTCTGCAATTTTCTCATGGCTCTCCACCGCTATCACTTCGCAGCCCTCCCAGAGTTTACGATTGCCGCCTAGTCCTGCGTATAAATTTAATACTCGCATTGTTATCTCTCTCTATTGTTGTTTGAAAACACTATCTTACAGCTTGTCAATATGGAGTGCAAACATTTTTCTCTGCGATCCTCATAGGGACTATAGCGTCTCTTATATCACCACCATTATATCAAACAATAACCACAGAAGCTCCAGGATAGCCGTCTAAGCGCGTTTAAGGTTTATTATGACCTAGGGTACTGGCCACGCTTAAACAGGCTTAAATAGGCTTATATAATATAACAGGCAAAAAAAACCCTAGCGATTAACTAGGGCAAATGGGGGGATTACTACGGGGAATGCTTTAGGCTTTGCGCTCTATAGCTGGATGATCACGACGCAAGCGCGCCCAATGTTCTAACCTTTCGCGCTCTTTGCGCTCTTGCTCTCGCTTCTCGTTGGCTCTATAGACTGCCGCCGCTGTTGGGTTTAGGTTTACTGTCTTAAAGTAACTCATTAGCTATTGCCCCATCAAAATTGTTTTTAGTTGCTTTACAGTTTTACCAGTTATTACTGATAACTCCGCCAGTGTGATATTACTACCGTCATAATATGCTTTTATATCGTCGTTAGTCATTGTATACATGTTTTAGCCTCCTATTGCTATTATGTTAGAATCTACAATAAACGGCGATTTAGACTTCTTAGCGTCATTACCTTTAACTCTTAGGCCTACTATTTTGCCCTTAGCTTCTAGATTATCTATATCGCTTTTATCGCCATCAACAACAGCGCGACCCATATATTCAACAGGTAAACCCCCGCGAAATACAACAGTGATGGGCGCGTTAGTCGTTAACGCAATATCTACTTGTTTTCTATACTTAGGTGCAGCGCTATAGCTAAACATTAATTTATAGTTTTCTGGCGTACTGTCTAACCTATTGGCGCGTTTTGTATAGTCGTAAAAACTAATGTTCGGGAAATCTTGCGGAATATTATGATTTTCCCAAGCGATATCAGATAAAACATTCAATCGGACTATGGCGCGCTTATTATGTTTAACAGCATATTTTTCTAGGTTTGTTAGCTCGCGCCTTAGCTGCGTTAGGAATGCTTTTCTGTCATTCATATATAAATCAGTTTTTTTCTGTCGTGATATGTTTACAGATTTATAGACCTGAGCTAAGCCAGATTCTTTTAAACAATCATCAAAACACTGCGCCGCCTTACTACTAGGACATAGAATAGCTGAAGGCATTAGCGATAGGCCAGCTAATACAACATTTTCTAACCCCTTAGCCGTCTTAATTAACTTAGTGTTACTGTCTCTGGATAGTAATTTCATAGTATTAGTTCCCGTATCTGATAAGTATTATTTGGTAGTTTATAACATATATTGCCGCGACCGTTGCCGCCAGTGTTGCAAAGCCTAGCACATTAGCTATGATTGTGGCGCGGTGTTGTTTGCGTAGTTTACGCTTCAGTGCGCTATTCATAATGTCTCGCCTCTAGTTGTGGCCGTCCGTAGCCTGAGTTGTTTTATTCATCTGACTCAAGCTGTACCAGCTCAGTGCCGTTGCGGTGTGCGTACTCTGATAACTCCAATACAGCACTACGCCAGTTGCTAAAGGTGCTGTCAGTGTAGCCATCAAACACTTCATCGTCAAAACACATGGCTATAGTTGCATATTCGTTGCAGTCCCCGTAGCAGTCGACGCTGTATCCGTATTTGGTTTTTATTGTAGTCATAGTGTGTCACCCTGTTTGTTGATTATGTGTCGCGCTCGCTGCGCCGTGTTGATGGTTCTATTATATACAGATTGCAACATGGAACAATAGCCTACTTAGAACAATATGTTATAAGCATATAACTAATTAGCTATGTATACTTTCTATTATGCGCGCACGCGCGAGTAACATACAAGTAGCTATGCAGTCAATGGCACAGTGTGACCCAACAGGCTATCCTGGTCATGGTGGTGCTAAGTAGTCGTAACAGTACCCTATAGCATACTCACTCACCAACTGTACAGAAATGCCAGTGACCAGATCAGCCTACACAGTCACGCCCTAGCCTGTGGATAACTCTGTGGACAACCTGTGGATAACTTTAGAGCCTGTGGAGAAGCTGTGGATAACTCAGGTGGGCATGGAAGCAGGGACGGGGGAGGGGGCGTAGGCTGCTGAGTTGTTACTGTACCCGCCTAGATACAAAATAGGGTCAAAATAGGCCATAATAGGCTATTAAAGCGAGGGTGTTAATAACATATAGCTATATAGGCTATGTCATTGATTATAAAGGAATAAAAAAGCCACTGCGGAGACTCTGTTATGCTGTAGAATCCGCCACAGAAGGAACAGGGATGTGTTAACTTAACAAATATAGTAAATATACAAAGTTTTACTTGACTTCTGCTTAAAAATATGCTATAATAACTCTATAGTTTAAAGAACATCATCAAAGTTCGCTAAAGAGCGTTAATGCTAGAAAGCAAGAAAGACAAAAAAGAGTAAGAAATAACAATTAATGATTATCACTTAGCCTCTTTCTTGCTTTTTAGTCTTTTATGTTAGAAAGAGCTTTTTAGGGCTAGAACAAGCTCTAAAGTTCTAGAACAAGCTATAAAGACTATATAGAGAATCTCTAAAGAGGCAATTCTGTGGCTGAAAAAAAGATAGGTAGACCTAAGAAGTCTACAATAGATAGTGTTACCAAGGGTAAGCGTAAGAGCGTTGGTCGCCCTAAAGGTGACGCTGCTACCATTAACGAATATAAAGCAAGGATGTTAGCATCGCCTAAGAGTAGGAAGGTGTTAGACAGCATTCTTGCTGCTGCGTTAGATGATGACCATAAGAACCAGGCAGCGGCTTGGAAGCTCTGTATGGATAGATTGTTACCTGTTAGCTATTTTGAGAAGGATAAGGTTAACGGTGGCAAGAGTGCCATTAACATCTCCATTACAGGTGTTGGTGGCGAGACCACTGTCATAAGCGGTGGCGAAGAACCCATTGATGGGGAATACACAGATGCATAACATCAACAACGATTTAGATTACTTCACTAGAGAAGAGTTTGCTTGTCAATACACTGGCGAGAACAACATTAGTGACAGACTGCTACTGAGGTTAGATTTGTTAAGAGCTAGGTGTGGTTTCCCCTTCATTATCACGAGTGGTTATAGATCAGCAGACCACCCCATTGAAGCAAAGAAGGAGACACCAGGAACTCATGCCCAAGGCATTGCAGCAGACATTAAAGTCAGTGACGGTACACAACGGTTTAGAATTGTTCAAGAGGCTATCTCGTTGGGCTTTTCAGGAGTTGGAGTTGCTAGTAGCTTTGTGCATGTTGACATCCGCGACCTTGACGGTAATGAGCCTCCTGTAATGTGGACGTACTAGCTTGGCTGATTTAAAGGTTGAGCTGTTACCATGGCAGCAAGAAGTCTATAACGACAAGACACGCTTTAAGGTTATAGCGGCTGGTAGACGTACAGGTAAGAGTAGACTAGCTGCTTGGGCGTTAATACTTAACTGCTTGTCAGCCAAGAAAGGTCAGGTGTTCTACGTTGCCCCTACACAGGGTCAGGCTAGGGACATCATGTGGCAGATGCTACTGGAGCTAGGTCATAGCGTCATAGCGTCAAGCCATGTTAACAACCTACAGATTAAGTTTGTCAACGGTGCTTTGTTAACCCTGAAGGGTGCTGATAGACCAGAGACTATGCGTGGTGTTAGCTTGAAGTTCTTGGTCATGGATGAGTATGCCGACATGAAGCCAGAGGTGTGGGAGCAAATCCTACGCCCTGCTTTGGCGGATCAGAAGGGTGATGCGATGTTCATTGGTACGCCAATGGGACGTAACCACTTCTATGACTTGTACCAGTATGCTAGTGTTGCTAAAGACTCTACGTTTGCAGCGTACCACTTCACTAGCTTTGACAACCCGTTGCTAGACCCTAAAGAGATTAAAGCTGCTGAGAAGAGTATGTCAGCGTTTAGTTTCCGTCAGGAGTTTATGGCTTCCTTTGAGGCACACGGCAGTGAGCTATTTAAAGAAGAAGATGTTATATTTAGCGAGGAAGAACCTACTGATGGTGATTATTACATTGCTGTCGATTTGGCAGGATTTGCAGACGTACAGAAGGTCACTACCAAAACTAAAAGACTTGACCAAACGTCTATATCTATTGTTAAAGTGGGTGTGGAAGGCTGGTGGGTTGCTAACATCGTACATGGCCGCTGGGGCGTTGAAGAGACCGCCAGAAGAATCTTTGGAGCAGTTGACAAGTATAAACCAGTTGCTGTCGGAATTGAGAAGGGGGCGTTAAAGAACGCTGTAGCTCCGTACCTAAACGATCAGATGAAGAAGAACCAACGCTTCTTTAGAGTGGAAGAGCTTACCCACGGTAACAAGAAGAAAGTAGATAGAATAGTATGGGCGTTGCAAGGACGCTTTGAACACGGAAACATTACATTAAACAAAGGCAAGTGGAACAGTCAGTTCCTTGACGAGCTGTTTCAATTCCCTAACCCATTAGTCCATGATGACTTGATAGATTCACTAGCATACGTAGACCAGTTAGCCAAGGTTGCTTATGCTTTTGACTATGAAGAAGAGGACTACGAATTCTTAGATAAATACGCAGGCTACTAAATATGCTGGAAGATAACAACACCTTTATGATTGAACAAGACCTAGAAGGCTGGGTAATTAATAAGTGTGACGGCTGGCGTGATCACTACGAAGCCAACTACTCACAGATGTTTGATGAGTACTACCGCCTGTGGCGTGGTCAGTGGTCTGCACAGGATCGCACCAGAAGCACAGAGCGTTCAAAGATTATATCCCCTGCACTACAGCAGGCTGTTGAGTCATCTGTAGCAGAGCTAGAGGAAGCTACCTTTGGTCGTGGCAAGTGGTTTGACATTAAAGATGATTACATGGATCAGGACACTGCTGACATAGCTATGCTCCGTAACCATCTAGAAGAAGATTTCAAGAAGAACAAAGTACGTAAGGGTGTTGCTGAGTGTCTTATCAATGCTGCCGTATTCGGTACAGGCATTGCAGAGATTGTCCTAGAGGAAGAGAAAGAGTTTAAACCAGCTACACAGCCTGTTATGGGCGGTGAGCTACAAGCGGTAGGTGTTAACATAGTAGACCGTACATGTGTTAAACTACGCCCTGTAATGCCTCAGAACTTCCTTATTGACCCTGTAGCCACTGACATTGACTCAGCATTGGGTTGTGCTATTGACGAGTTTGTGTCTAGCCACCTAGTGGAACAGCTACAGGAAAGCGGTGTATATCGTGATGTAGACATTCAGTCAGCAGCTCCAGACTTTGACATTGAGCCTGATCAAGACCTAGCACGTTACGATGAAGACAAAGTACGCCTTACTAAATACTATGGCCTTGTTCCCCGTCACCTGTTAAAGGAAGCACAGGAGGACTCTGAAGTTGAAGATGCAGAGCTTGTAGAGTTTGACGATGATGATGATTCCTACTACGTAGAAGCAGTTGTTGTTATTGCCAACGGCGGTACACTGCTTAAAGCTGAAGAGAACCCTTACATGATGCAGGATCGTCCTGTCATCGCATTCCCATGGGATGTCGTTCCTAGCCGCTTTTGGGGCAGAGGAGTATGTGAGAAAGGGTACAACAGTCAAAAGGCGTTAGACACGGAACTACGCGCTAGAATAGACGCTCTAGCCTTGACCATCCACCCAATGATGGCTATGGATGCTTCTCGTATGCCTAGAGGAGCTAAACCAACTATCCAGCCAGGGAAAACCATTCTAACCAACGGCAACCCTTCTGAGATTCTACAGCCCTTTAACTTTGGCAACGTCAGTCAGATTACCTTTGCACAGGCGCAGGCTTTGCAGACAATGGTACAGACAGCCACAGGCGCTATTGACTCAGCAGGTATTGCTGGTTCTATCAATGGTGAAGCCACTGCTGCTGGCGTATCTATGTCACTAGGTGCTATCATTAAGCGTCACAAGCGCACCTTGATTAACTTCCAAGAATCATTCATTATTCCTTTTGTTACTAAGGCTGCACAACGCTATATGCAGTTTGAGCCAGAGATGTACCCAGTAGCTGACTACAAGTTCCATACATCTAGCTCGTTAGGCATCATTGCTCGTGAGTATGAAGTAACACAGCTTGTACAGCTCCTACAAACCATGTCACCAGACACGCCTATGTATCCTAAGTTAGTTATGTCCATCATTGACAACATGAACCTGTCTAACCGTGAAGAGTTGATTGCTACACTTGAGCAAGCTAACCAGCCTAACCCAGAAGCACAGCAAGCACAGCAGGCAGCACAGCAAGCTCAGATGCAGTTCCAAGCGTCACAGACTGCCGCACTTAACGGACAGGCACAAGAGTCTGCTGCTAGGGCGCAGAAGATTGCAGTGGAGGCACAGGCTATACCACAGGAGCTTGAGATTGATCGCATTAAGGCTGTAACAACAAACCTTAAAGCTGGAGATGCAGACGATAAAGAGTTCCAAAAGCGTCTGAAGATTTCAGAGCAGTTGCTGAAGGAGCGAGAAGTAGCGGTTAAGGAAGGCAATGTAGCAGCAACACCAAACCCACAAGGACTGCAATAATGGTAAGCACAAGAGATTTAGAAAACGTAGTAGCTCAAGTAAATGTAAAGTTTGAGGAACTATTTAAGAAGATTGTACAGCTTGAGAAACAATTAGCTGATAATACAGGAGAAGAAAAGAATGCCAGTAAAAAAAGACCCAAGGCTAGCTAGGGCTGGAGTCAGCGGATACAACAAGCCGAAGCGTACTCCTAACCACCCCAAGAAGAGTCATGTAGTTGTCGCGAAGGAAGGTGACAAAATCAAGACCATTAGGTATGGAGAGCAGGGGGCAAAGACCGCAGGGAAACCTAAAGCGGGAGAGTCCGAAGCAATGAAAAAGAAACGCGCTAGCTTCAAAGCAAGGCACGGTAAGAACATTGCTAAAGGTAAGATGTCTGCGGCATACTGGGCAGATAAGTCTAAGTGGTAAACATGTATTCGCCTATATGGTGAAATTATGTAGATTTATAAACATATCATTAACAGGAGGCTATCATGCCAAAAGGTAAAGGTACGTACGGAACAAAGGTTGGAAGACCACCTAAGAAGAAAAAAGTAGTTAAACGATGAAAGGTCAGACCCACGGTGGTAAAGGTAGCGCCCAGCGAAGCACAGACCAGAAGAAGTTTGCTAGTAACTGGGACGCTATATACAACAAAACTGCACAGAAGTCAAGTAAAAAGAAGAAATAATGCTTGACTTTCTTATGCTTTTATGTTATAATAACTAGGTACACTAACTTAAACAACTGTCCTAATAGGAGAAACAGTGATGATTGATAAAGAATTAGAGCTATACTACCGCAACATGACCGACATGTTTATGACTGAAGGCTGGAAGCAGTTAGTCCAAGACCTACAGACAAACGCTGTAAACATTAACTCTGTTGAGCAAACTAAAGATGAGACAGACCTGCACTTCCGTAAAGGGCAATTGTCAGTTCTGGCTAACATGATTAACTTAGAAGCTCAAATAAAGAACGCAGAAGAGCAAGCACTAGCCGCTGAACAAGAAGACGAAGACGAAGCAGCTTAATGCGTATAATGATAGAGTTCAAGTGTGAGGACGGACATGTCAATGAGAGATTCGTTGACTCGTCCACTACCCACATACCTTGTTTAGATTGCGACAAGATAGCAAGAAGAATTGTAAGCCCTGTTCGTTCTAAGCTAGACCCTATATCTGGTGATTTTATGGGTGCTACCAGACAATGGCATAAGAATAGACAACAGAAGCTACAGCAAGAGCGTAAGGCCAACTCCTAACGGAAGCCCTACATAATACACCTCCATAATGAGATTACTCACGGAGTTTAATAATGGCAACACTAATAGACGAGCGTCCACCTGAAGACGTTGACAACGAACAAGAAGAGCAAGAAGTAAGTCAGATAACCGAAGAGCCTGAAGTTCAGGAAACTCCTCCAGAAGATGACATCCCCGACAAGTACAAAGGAAAGTCAACCGCTGAAATTGTAAGGATGCACCAAGAAGCTGAGAAGCTACTAGGAAAGCAAAGCGGAGAAGTAGGGGAGTTGCGATCCGTTGTTGATAACTACATACAGACACAACTCGACACAACACCACAAGCAACCCAAGAACCTGAAGAAGAAATAGATTTTTTCTCTGATCCCGACAAGGCAGTTGAGAAAGCTATTAAGAATCATCCTTCAATCAAAGCTGCTGAACAACAAACACAGCAGTACAAGCAA
>Ga0208134_1000899_pt1 | contig 18601 bp, 9 predicted proteins | sample VirMetDEL_Mar_31_FD_184515 | JGI IMG/M metagenome (GOLD analysis project Ga0208134, IMG submission 184515) | Aqueous microbial communities from the Delaware River and Bay under freshwater to marine salinity gradient to study organic matter... | ecosystem: Environmental > Aquatic > Marine >... | reverse complement strand
ACATTTTGACTAACTCGTAATGTATTTCCATTTTGATCAACACGCGCTCTACCTGCTACATATACAGTTGCTGTACCGTACGGAGCATCTGGATATACATATATTGCAATTACTCGAGTACCATCTGCTTCTAGATAATTAATTGGTTCATAATATAATGGACTACCATTCGAATCCAATACTTCAATATGTATTTTAGAATCTTTAACTAATGTGTTAGCACTAGCTTTAATCTTAAATAAATTCTTACCACCCGTTAACTGAGTTGGAAATTCTGTTATGTTAAAATAGTTGTCAGAATTAACTGTTTGATCGATTATTGATATACCTAAGTCTTTAAGACCTACATAATCAGCTCTTTTTCTTAAACGACCTAGATTCCATGTTCCTGCCGGCATATAACTTACCCTTTATTTTATAATAAATATCAGGCTAACCGGTTTCTATTGGTTAAAATTAATTTCAGAATATCCGTTAACTTTTTTGATTTCAATTAATTTATCTACTATATCCCTCATAGCATCTATATGAGAAATACACATCAAGAATCCAAATTGAGACTTTAGATAATCAAATAATAAGAACATTGAGTTCAAATTATCAGAATCTAATACACCAAATCCTTCATCTATTGCTAAAAAGTTTGGCCTAGGTAGATTTGATACATTAATTAAAGATGTTCTAATTGCTAATGATGAAATAAACTTTTCCATTCCTGATGTCAATTCTAATGGCCAATAATTGTCATCATCATATACAATATGTGCATTTATGTTTTTGCCATCTGTATGTAATACGATTGTAAATTCAACAACCTGATTAAGTATATTATTAATCTCAGATTCTATTTGTGGTAATGCCTTTGTAATTAAATGGTATGGCACTCCATCTCTGTTAACAGCTTTTTGATAATATTCGTATCCAGAATATTGTTGTTCTAATTCTTTTAGTCTATCAATGCCTCCTTGTGCATCACTCCTTGTTTTTTCTGCCATTTTCAATTTGCCAGACAGAGTTAATAACTTAGAATCTAATTGGACTAATTCGGAACTAACTGTTGATATCTCGTCTCTAACTTCTTGTATTTCTAAATCTTTCGTCTTATTATATTCTTGATTATCTAATTGTCTTAATGATTTTTTTAATTCTGCTTTACTGGTTTTGATATCATCGCGGCATTTATGAATCTTCCATTTGAATTGTTCAAGTTCTGATTCTTGTAATATTAATGTTGAATTAGCTTCGTTACGGCCATTCATTAAATTATCATAAAATTCTAACTTCTCATTAGGCTTTTCTGCTACTATCTCATCAATATTATTACCAACATGTTTTATATCAAATTCTATAACCTGTTCTTCATCTATCAATTTAGGCAATAAGTCTGCAACTTGTTTTGTTTCTTGCAACCATGGATTAGCCATGCAATAACTACAATCTTCATCCCATTCATGTTTATCTAATTTAGATACCATTTTTTGAGCATGTTGTATTTTAAGTGATTTTACTTTCAAATCATTTACTAATTGCAATACTTGTGATTCATACTCTACCTTTAATGTCAACTGTTCTTTTAATCCATCAACATCAATTTTATTAAGTGTTTGATTCGTTTCTTTAATAAGTTTCTTCTGTTCACGAATTATTTCTTTTTGAGTATCTCTATCCGAAATAACTTCTATCAACTCATCTTCCATCCTTTCGATGTCTAATTCAATATCTTCTGGACTTCTTAATGTATCATCAACCTTTTTTAATTCTTTGGTCATAGTAAAAATAATATCGTTAAGATTTGTCTTCATTTCTTCATGTTCGGACTTATCTAATTTCATTTGTTCGTATGAACCAGTGTATTGAGTAATTACATCATTCGCTGCTGCCAAGTCGGTTGAAAAATCTTTTCTCTTATATTCTCTAATTAATGCAGCCGTCTCTCTAATATCTTCATGTCCTATACTATATAATTGTTCAAATATATCAATATCTAAAAACTGCGATAGTAGTTCTTTTCTTTCTCTTTGACTCTTATCAATAAATCCGGTATTATTATTTTGTAATGATAATGCAGTTAAGACAAAGTCATCATATGATCCTAAATATTGTTGAATTATTTTATTTGTAGAATCTCTTTGATCACCATTTAAGTTTTCTTCGTTACCAGATGCATCAACTCTCCAAAAATTAACATTTACTTTAACATGTCCATTGCCATGTTTTTTAGCTTTACGTTCAATAAAGTAAGTATATTTGCCTAATTCAAATTCAAATTTACAATGAAAGTTAGACTTTTTATTATTTAATACATGTTTAGCTTTTTTAGTTCGACTACATCTATCAAAGCATGCAAATGATAATGCATCTAACAATGTTGATTTGCCAGATGCATTAGGAGCAAATAATCCATACAACCCATGCATATTTGTAAAATCAATAATATTATTTGATCCATAACTAAACATGTTTGAAAATTCAAATGTCTTTGGCGTCCATGTAATATTTCTAGTTAATGTACTTGTTGGTAATTTACTATGAACTGTTCTATTAATATGCCTTACAGTATCTAATAATTCATCATCTAATGCATATTCATCTGATAGATATTCTGAAATAACTTTATTCTGCCACTCCACATCTCGTATATTTCCAAAGTTAATTTTCTTTTTCGAATCCGTTGTATTTAATGCATTTATTTTCTGAATTGATATATCTTGTACTTTGTACTGAGATTTTATTTTTGCGACAATCTCTTTCAATGTAGCAGAATCTGTATCTTTTACTTTTAATCTTAGTCTAGGACGTACTGGAATCTTATCACTAGGATTTGTAATCTTGCCATTATCGATCTGATATGTATAATATCCATAATCATTTGGTATATCGACAAACTCACATTTCTTAGTATCTAGATCCCATACCATAATTCCATGTCCCAATGCTTCGCCATGATTTTGTTGGATCAATGAACCTGCATATGCAATTGTCTTTTCATCATCTAGATATTGTGGCTTATGTATATCACCTAATAACACTAAATCATGTCCTTCGAACATTTTTGTTGTAACATGAGTATTACTAAGAGTGAATCCTGCATCCGTCGAAGCATTATGTACCGACCCATGATGTAATGCTATTTTATAATCTCCCTCAAAACTATCAGCTCTTATATAATCAACTGGCTTATCGAACACAGATAATACGTTAAAGTGTACTCCTGATATATAATATATACCATTGTCTTTAAGATAGTGTAGGCTTGGATGATTTAAGGCTTTAACGATCGGACTAAGGGCATCTAGTCGATAACTATTATTTAAGTTGCAATCATGATTACCAGTAATTATCAATGTAGGTGCTAAATCTGCTAACTTTTTAAAGAAATCAGATACAACTGCTACTAGCTCTGGTGACATATCTGTTTTAGCATGTACAATATCTCCGGCTACATATATTACAGAATTATCTGTCTTTGTTTTCTTAATATAAGAATATAGCCTTTTGAATACTAACTGATATTCTTTATGTCGTTTTACATTTCTAACATGTACATCTGCTATATGATAAATCTTATCTATCTTTTCAATTCCAATATCTATAGTGCGCATAAAATCTTTTGTTCCATTAATTCTGTTTCATTCATTATATGTGTTTCATGTAACACATTTGTTATTTTTTCAAATCCTAATTCGCTAGGATCTTTTCCTGTTATATCTACGAAGAATACATTCAATCCATTTGACATAAAATACTCGGCCGTTTCTAATGCTTGTTTTCTAGCATCTAAATCTAAACATATGTAAATGTCTTTAACTCCTTTTTCAACAATTCTTTTTTTCAATGTATTTGATATTGTCTTTCCAAATAAAGGAATACAATTACGTTTAATAGCAATTGCATCAAATGCTCCTTCTACTAATATAATAGGCATCTTCCAGTTAATATGTAATTCAAATCCAACAATATCTTTTGATGCCGGAGGATTTTTATGTTTATATTTATCTTCGGCATAATATGCGCGTGCTACAAAATAATTTAAACTACCATTTGCGTCATAACTAGGAATAATTATTTTACCCTTATATGAACCTTTTCTACAATAACCAATTCTATATTTTAATATATCATGTATAGTAATATTACGTCCTTTAAGATAATGAATAGCATTTCTATACTCCGGACTCATTTCTTGCAATTCCCATAATGGCCTATATCCTTCAGGTAATTGTAATACCGGAGTATCTGTAGTTGTCTTTGTTGGACGCCATTCTACATCATCTAATAACTCTACTAGTTTGGCTATCTTTTCTCGTTGAACATTTAGTTTACGAAATAATATAGGAAGTTTCCTGCCAGCCGCATTACATACCCAGCAATGCCAATATTGAGTTACAATATTAACTTCCATCTTCTTTTTATTATGATGACAGAATGGACAATGGAATGCAATATTATCATTGGAGTTTATCTTCCCACGACCCATTACAGTTTCAAGAAGACTTATGATAGAGAATTTGCTCATTTGCTCATTTATTAGTTATACTTATTTCATTATCATTTTCAATACTTTCAATAATAATGTTTTTATTAAATAAATTCAATAAAAAATTTTATTAATATGAATATATTAAAAATATCTCGTAAGATCAACCTTTTGACGAGCTTTTTTTCTCCTTAAGCCAACTCTCCGGAATAACCTTCTCTGCCCATGGTATATCATGTTTATCACAATACATTGCATAAGTAGTTTTTGATCCTTTCCTTATTTTTGTTTTGGAAGATTGGAATACCATTCGAATATCTAATTCTGGATGTTGTTTTTTTATAAGTAGATGTTTCTTCCTATCTTCAAGAACCCATCGGCCTTTTGTCTCAACTAAGATACCATTAGGTAATGTAAAGTCAATTGTATAAGTATGATTTGTCTCCGGCTTTATATAATCTATAACCGTAGTTTCATACTCAAATTTAATTTTATTTTCTTTAAGTTGGTCTGATACTTTATGTTCAAACCCACTTCTATAACCGTGTTTAATTGCATTTGCACGCAATTTGGATTTTGATCTCCATGCCATAACTAATTCCTCTATTTTATATAAATATTAGTAGTCCCAACGAACAATGAAGTTCATATCAATATCTGGATTTTTTTGAATAGGCTGTGCTAATTTTGCTGTTGCTAACATTTCGGCATTGGTATTATATAACCCAATTGATGTGATATAAGGTTTTAATGTACCGGATATAAATAGTCCCTTACGTAACTCGCCAGGCACTAATAGCCCTTGTTCTGTATTATTCGGTTGACCATTTGTTATTGGACGATATGTTGACGTTGGATTCATTGTAACATTAAATTGATCTTTTGGTACACGAATTAAACATTCATTTTCATATATTGTATGAGTACCACGGTATTGTACATTCCATGTATTGCCGAATATTCCTGAACCTGAATTATATTTAGGTAATGGAGATGAGGCAACGACTTGCGCATTTTTATAAAATACATTACCTACTACATTAGTTTGATAACATGAAGCTGATATATAATGATTATTTCCTAAAGATGTAATACCATCATTATTAACGGCATAATCATACATTCTTAGTTCTGCTATATGAAATTCAATACCATCTTGTCTCTCATTATTAGTATTACCTATTACAACATCAGCTATATTTGATGTAAAGTCTGGCAATGTTCCTGTTGTTCCTCCAGATCCAGTTACTCCATTTGCAAAAATTTCCAATTTGGATGCAGAATTTCTAACACATATATGTTGCCAATCTGCACTAGTAATTGAAACTTCGCCGGTAGATACTAATGTTGCTTTCTTTCCATCACACGCTATAAACTCATATGTAAGTCCGCCAGGATCAACTTCATTAGCTACAATATGCATAGGAGTACGTATATTGTTACTTTCAAAGTTTGCAGCTGTCATTAATGGCGAACTAGCACCTTGGGTTGGATTGTTATTTACAGTACGTGATTTACGTTTACCATCAACACTATCTAAATATATTTCTTCTTTTACGCCCCATTTAGATAATATTGTATGTTCATCTGTACTATTATATTTATGCCAAAATGATATTGTCCAGTCATCATAACGGCCGAATCTATCAAATTTATTATTATGTGGTATTCTAATATGACTGCCTAAAGTATTATCAAACTTAGCTGATAAACCAGATGGTGTTGCTAAAACAGCACTACTAGTAACTTCAATTCCACTTACAATATTTATTGAATTATTTATTATGGCAGATTTTTCTACTTTATTTAGATTATAAGTTATATCTTTTGATAACGATCCTAATTCATCGTAATCATTAAACTTTCTATACAAATTATTAAATGACATGTGAAAGAAATTTCTACTACTAGAAGCAAAATTATTAATAACAATTGCATTATCAGTCAAATTACCATTCCCGTCATCTGATAAATGTATATGACTACCGCCTATTGATGAGGTCAACATTAACGACCCATGTTTTATCTTTTCACCTACTTGCCCATATGGTGCTGTAAATATAGAAGCTGATTGCCACAAAAATCTAGTTTGTGTATTTATATCTAAAAAGTCTGCTGCACCTGCAGGGCTATAGTTACGATAATATTTATGATCAATAACATTCCAAATAACATGTTGATTTGTAGCATCATCTGAATTAACTGGATATACTCTAGTACCTATACCCTGGCCATCATTTGCTTGGATATGAGGAGTATGTTTACGATAAACAGCATTATGTCTAAAATATCCGGAGGTAGATGTGAAATTGTTAGATGTTACTCTATAATGTTTATAAGTTTTTACCGGCCTTTGCTGGTAATCATTTGCCCGGATAGGCTGAAATACTGACGGTATAATTGGCATATCATCTTACTAATTTAATTTAGAAGTCTAACTTAACCTTAATAAGAGCTTCTCTAGTATAATTTTTTAATAACGGTTGTGATAACTTTGCAGTCGCTAATAACTCTCTTCTCATATTATAAAGACCTACAGTTGTTATATATACCTGAGGATCTGATGTCATAGTCTTAAAGAATAATTCTCCTAACGACCCCGTAACAAACGAAGGATTATTAGAATAATTATATTCTGCATTTTTAACTCTAACAAAATAATATGTAGATTTTACTTGTTCTGATGATCTTGCTTGAATTCCTCCGTTAACACCTGCAGGCGTCAATGCATTTGAAGCATTTAAAGATGTAAATAATTTTACTGCATTTGCTCCTTGTATTGCCGACCCTGTTACTGAATTAAAATTAACACCACCATTTGAGATATCTTTATTTAGTTGTTCGCCATTCAATATAGCAACCCCATGTTGTGGATATAACAATCCATAATATACTGGACTTGTTGAATTATGAATACTAGTACCCTCATCAATCGAACCAGAAACTAAATTATATACTAATCCACCTTCTGAAATACCACCACCTGATGATAATGATGAATCATCGATAATTTGAATAAATTGTCCTGTTCCAGAAACCTTTACATTTGAACCTGTATGAGCTGCATTAGGGACTAGGCTAGCATTTATACCTCCTGGTGCCGAACCTGATAATTGTGCTAATGACAACTCAAAATTACCTGGATCTAATTTTTCTCTAACTCTTGCTCTATTAAAATTTAATACATATATTTGATTTGTATCTACACCATTAATTGTAAACTTTTTATCATTTGGAGCAAGTAATAATTGTGCATATTGTTTATATATTGCTCTTGTTGGAGTATCATTATTAAGATTACCTGTTAAATCTTTTGACCCAGACCCTCCAAAATTACCATATGCAATAGAAAGTTCTGAATTTGCACTGTTATTAGATGCAGGATCTCCTGTTGAAAATATTTCTTGAAAATATGTTTTTTGGGTAGCAGTAAGATTTGAAGAAGTAAACATTGTTGTAAGACTACCGGTGTTTCCTGCAAATAAACCTCTTGTTACAGTTTCAATATTATTTGGCAATACATCATCAGTAGGATCAAACTCAGTAAATATACGTCCTAATCTTTGACGTGCCTTTGCTTGCTCACGTTCTCTGATAATTTGATTAGCTAACTGTCTAGCTAAACTTTCAACTTGAGATGTTGCAGCTACCGGATTATTTCTCCTAAATGCAACTGGGCCTCTTCTACTTATTCTTCTATTATATATTGCCATTTTTATTTCCCTTTATTATGCTTGTGGTTGTCCTACTGTTGCAACCTCAACTTTCTTAACCGTTAGTGTCACAGAAGCTCTACCACCAGTCTCATTACCAATAAACAATATTGTAACCTGTTTATCGGCACTCAATAACTCTTTTGCAGTTATTTCAAATTGAGTTCCTGATACTGTAATTGATTGTGCTGCTTCAGAATCTCCTATAAATTGTGGAACTGATGCAGCAGAATTTCTTGCGCCTCTTGTTGCAACAATATCAGCACAATCAGAATCAGATAATATTGCAGTATATCCAAATCTTCTATTTCCTCCTCCAAAATTAACTGTGGATGGAGTAATTGTTGTACTTTCATTTGCATTTAACTCTATAGTACTTTGTGCAACTCTTACAACAGGAATACGTGCAGTCCCTTTCGGTAATGTAACTAGTTTATATTTTAGCATTTGTGTTTCATCTGCTAATGCTTCTACTATTGGCATATTTTCTATCGCCGCGCCATAGTATGCAGTACCTAGAGGATGTTCTGGATTATATAGATCATAATCGACTTCATCATCTGCTAATGCAAATTGTGTAATTTTAAATTCGTCTCTACCTCTTGCTAGAAGTTCTCTACCTTTTTTAGTAAGAATTGCATCGACCGTGATTGTTGAGTTGTTTAAGTATCCCATTGTTATTCCCTATCTTTTTAATAAATATGCTTATGCATAAGTTTATCTAACTTCTAAATTACCTGGATTTGTTGAATTTGGTTGATTATTAAATACTAATGTATTTGGATTCGTTTCAAACACTTCTACAACAGACTTTTGTCCTAATGCACTAATCGCTGAAGGAAGGTTGATTCCAGGTGCTGATATTCTACAACCTTCAAATTTTAAATTTTCTGTCATACTATTAAAATCATCCATATACCCTGCATCATCTAGACTTCTCGAATAATTATATTTACTCGGAACTCCTTCGCCTAAAGAACGACTTATTGCAGTAAAAATATTCCTCGTACGTTTATCTAAAGATATACTTCCGGAATAATGTAAAACATCTAAACTAAACACACTACTCGGCCTAGGTGTTAAAACTATACTACCAGTCGGTGAATATGTTAAAGGAGATAATGTCCCAGTAATTTCCATTGGCAAATTCATCGCGGCTGCAGAAACAGGGTCTGTTTTGTATGGAAAGAATTTATATATATGTTTATATGTTGCAGGCTTATATGGGTCACCGCTAGACAACGTATGCATATTTGCTAAATAATTACTAGTATCAGAATAACCACTACTACCTACATTATATACTTGTACACTATCAGTGACCTTTACAGGAGAATCTATACTAGCTGATAATAAGAGTGTATCACCGGATACATTTTTCACCGGATCTTCTATACGGCTATCATATTGTGGATTTGTAATTATAGGTTTTTTTGTTAATCTAACTTTTGCCCTTTCTAATACATGTGGTTCAACTAATAACCCCATTGACTCATCAACACGCTCCGGTAACAGTTGTTTTATTTGATCAAATAGTGAATAATCAAACTGACTGAATACCCTTAAATAAGCGTTTATATCATTTTTATCAGAATATTTTTTCCAATATTCCTTTGAGAAATGAGTTAAGTCCGGATAATCAAATGTAAACTCATGATCAGGGTCTCCTACAAAATCATCTAATGCCACATCTCCTACATGATTAAATATTTCTTTATTTATTTGGTCGGCTGCCGAATAAAATAATCCTAACTTATTTGTATCAATCGGAGCTCTATCAAATCTAGATTTTTCTGCAGATGTTTTAGGAGACAATCGTCTAACTAATTCATTATCCTCTAATCTTATTTTTTGTGATCTAGGTACATTTCCTCCTAATGAAACTCCTTGCACATAATATGTTTCTTCTACCGGCTCATAATTTCCTCGTTGCGTATTTGTAGGTGTTGGAAAGTTCGACATTGATGCATATGAACTACCAGAATTGATATGATTATCATATGGTATTTGAGAATCTAGTACTGTTTGTGCCGGATGAGATGATGATAATATCAAATATTCTGCTACCGAATGATCAACAGCATTTAGTTCAGTTCCTAACGGATAATGCCTAACTAATGTATCAAATGATGATGTAGGACTAATACCTGATACATATGACGAAGGATTTGTTGTATGTAAATTAAATGCAGTTTGTCCTACATCCTCCAACCACTCTCTATACTCTTGCATCGAGCCGGAGAACGACATTATAGTCGGTGTTTGAGTAGATATAGACGGATTATTAGCAATAACTCGATTCAAACCTCTATTAACAACAAATGCATCTTTTGAACCACCAGTTCCAGGCCAGCCTCCTAATCGTATATAACGAAATCCACCCGAACCATGACTTTCTTGTACTCCCCAACCTTGACCATGATATTGATTGATAGGAGTAAATGATGCACTAGTTTGATGTATTATTTTATCATCTATATAATCTGATGACATTTGTATCTGATGATGATATGTTGTATTTAAGCTTGTTCCTAAATTATAAATTCCAGCATCTGAACCTGTTGTTGTAAAGAACTGTCTATAGTTCCAAAACTCTCCATTATATATAGGCACCCAATCAGTTGAACCTGTTGCAACACCTGCTGAAGAAGTTAGTTTATCAGACCCCCTCGCTTGAGAATAAACCAAACGTCCATATTCATCTGAACCTGAATAAGATCCAGTATGTTGAATGGCTATTTGCATATACACTCTACTATCTTGATCGGATTGTACCCCTCCTATATTGTAATCAAATGCATGAGTAAGTAACAGCATTGATTCTTTTACAGCCGGCTTGAATCTAACCTCTCTTGTTTGCGGAGGAATGTCATCTCCAGAACTTAAATGAGGTCTAACAAACCCCCATCTGCCAATATCTGTTGTATATGTTCTTACACCATGTTTTATATAAGGTGTTGTTGTACTATTTACTGCTGCTCCTTTAAATTGTAATGCATATGAAAATCTATCTTCAATCAGTGTTGGGGTGTCTTCATCCACCTTAGGTCCGCCATATTCTCTTATACTTAATAAAGTCTGAGGAATACCATATGTATTCATTAACGCTTTAATTGACCTTGCAGTACCTTTTGTTTTAAGTAAGTATGGCAAGTTGTTAACTATCCTTCTCCAAATCTCTGTTGTAATCTCTTCATCTGGTTTAGAAAAAAGATCGCCAGTTGTTGCATATGCGCCAGATCCAGAATCAACTCCTAATTTATATTGCCATAATTGAGATGCTTGATTTCCATTTTGAAGCTTCCATCCTAATGATTCTGCTACTTGATATAAAGTGTCTTTACTTTGACCTAACTTAGGATGTTCTTCTGGTTTGTATATTTTTGTTAAATTTTCAATATGAGTATATAAAATATCATAGTGATGGCCGATCATATTAACAAATAATTCATATTCACTATTATTACTATCTAACCTAATATGATCAGGTATTGATCTATGTAAAGAATTATTGTTCTCGGTATCATATAAAGACGCAGTCGCGTACCAACCATTATACCAAGAAGTTGCTAAACTAGATGTTGAATGATGTAAATAATATTTACTGCCGGAAAGATATTTAGGATATGATTCTAATCGATAATGATTCGCTCCTATAAATCCTCCTTCAGCAGCATATATTCCATCAGTATTTGTATTATCTGAATATACTGTTTGATTAGTAAATATACTAGAAGTAGGATTATTATATAACCATCGTTCAAACCCATCAAAATTACCAATCACTTCATTTTTTCTTTCTCTATTAACAGCTACATTTCCTTCAAGAGCATTTGCATCAGTGCCGGTAGCTGTTTCTAGTGTCTTAATACGACTATCATAATATTCAACTAATCCTAATTTGTATTTAAAATTAGCTAACCGCTCTGTAGCCGATGAAAAATGAATAAAATTTTGAAAACCAGAATAATCAATGTTAACGGATTGTCCTAGAGAGCCTGAAAATATTTGATCTACTATTTGTTGTGACGTTGAAGTATTAGCATCTAATAAACTATTCCATGTTTTGAAGTCTGTTTCTGTTATAGTACCTTTAGAAACATCTATATCAAAATTTGGACCTAATAATTCTCGACTTTTCGAATCAGCTATACCTGGGCCTACTAATGATATATTATCAACATATGCATCTGATAGTTGTTCTATTGTCCATAATTTATCTTTAACATTAATATTGTCCGGAAGTGGTTTATATAATCTAACAACAAAATCATTTTCTGATTGCCAATCTTTCTGATTAATTATTTTTAAAATTTGGTTGTTGCCTAAATTAAGTGCAATATCATCAGATAAAGGACGTTCAATAACTGCTTGTAATATAGCATTGCCATCTTGATCTAATATTAGTTCGCCTTCATCATCTTTCTCATATACTTTTTCTGCATATTGCCCGGAACCAAAACTATCGATATATTCTGCTACATCTATATCTGCGTCTGGAAATGCTTGAATCCAAACTTCACGACGATCATCAGATATTTCTTTTATCCAAAGTCCTGGCTCTTCTTTCGATCCTAATAAATCTTTGTATACATTTACTACAACTTCAAATTGGCCACGTTCAATTCCTAATGACTGACATGCCTTACCATAATCAATAAACAGTTGACCATTCTTAACATTAAAATCATCTATACAGCCTCCGGTTATATAATCAGATTCTGATCCTATTGTATATAAATGTATTTCTACAACTGGACGTTGTTCAGGATTAATACGTTTCAGATCTAGTTTTAATATGTCTAAGTCTTCTTCGTTCCAAACAACACCACGTACGATGCCATTTGTTTCTTGTATTTCTTTTATATTTGAAAATCTATCTAATGCCATGTTTAAACTTTTGGTATATAATTATCAAATGTACATCCCGGTACATATTCGTTCAAGATGTTTTGTGGACCTCGAGGCCAAACTAACCCGTACTTTCGTTTCTTTTTCCAAAAGTTGCCACTCTTATAAACTCGTTTTCTTAAGTATTGAATGGCATTGTATTGGCCTCTCAACTTATTACTTAAATAAATATCTATCTCTGACTTTAATTGAGTCCCTAATGAATACAATCCTGTATTATTTAATTCATCAACCATAGTTTGTACGGACAATATGTATTCATATACTTGTTTGAATTCATCGGCATCTGTCGCATCTAATAATGCTTTATCCACACCATCCATTCCGTCATATAACTGAGTGATTATATCTGCAATATATGGTATTGCCGTATCTGCAGCATCAGCTGCTAACTTAAATCCTTCTACATGGTCATCAATTTCATTCAATATACAAGCTTGTAAATACCATTGATCGTCGATAAATCTCCATGGAGGTAAATCATATTCATCAGCTGGAACTTCTCCCATTAATGCGTCTGTCAATATTAATGCTCCTGCTAGTGCTGCAACACCTATTGTAATAGGATTGGTTGCTAATGCGCCCAATGTTGCTCCTAAGGTAGGTCCGGCCGCCGTAACTACTACGGTCGGTAATACTGTAATTCCACTTGCTGCTAACGATGCCGCAAATGCTGCTTGGCCTGCAGCTGCTACCGCGACACTAATTTGTCCAGCTAAATAAACTCCCGCTCCTGCTGCTACAACTGATCCTGCACCTACACCAGCCTGTGCTCCACCAGATGCCCATGCCATAAATTTATCACGCTGAACCGTCTTCATCCATTTATATTTTTCAACTAATCTTTTTTCTTGTGTCTCATTAAGTGAAGATTTAATACCAACTCTTCTTTTACATACTTTAAATAATTTAGTATCTGATGTTTTTACTTTTATTTTGTCTTTACCTGGCCACGTTTTCTTTTTAATATATTTCCATTTACCATCTTTCGATAACATTACTCTATATAAAGGACTTTTAGGCCCTAACATTTTTACAACATAGTCTCCGTAGTCTGATGGCAATGCATCTTGTTGTGTTTTAGCCGATACAATTTTAGAAACAATTGAAGGCCATAACTCATATATTTGTTCTTTTATAACATCGATCTGTTCTTGTTCAAGTGCTTGTGCAATTAAATCTGCATACTGTTGTTCTGGATAATATTTTATTGATCCTGCAGGCTCATATGGTTGTAAATAATCTATTTCGAATGGTTGTTGTCCGTTTGAGAAATTATCTAAGTATTCTTGATACTCAGGAAAATCTAATCCGGACCTTCCATCATCATCCGCTTCTATAATATGAGGAAACGCATTCCATAACGGCTCAGCTTTTCTAACCATATCAGACTTAGAATCAGGATCAATTACATCATTTGTAGAAGGTGTTCCTCTACTAGGTTGAACTACAGTAACACCTCCACCGTCAATCAATAACTGAATATATCCATTAGTGCCATATCTGCCTTGGCCAGGTTGATAAAGAGATAAATCAATTTCATTCGTATATGCATACAATTTCATAGTACGCCCATCAGTTACACGTTTCCAGTGTCCATTAATCATCATACGTAAATTGAGGACGGCATCATCCGATGCAATTGATGTTCCCATGGATACTTCTTGACTAACATAATCTGGAGATGGCCAATCTGCAATAATCATCTTGCCTTCATGGATTTCACGTAAACTTTCGCGATATGTTTGTTTTTGAAATACTCGATCAAAATATCGATCATTAGGATCTTGTTCTTGATATATATCTGGTGGTAAAGCATTTCCGTCTTCATCAACACCAGTACGCCCATCTACCGATCGCATACTTTCAGGCTTAATATAATCTCCAGGATCTCTTAAAAAAGGAGCCTTAGGTCTATATCCAGATCTAAATCGTATTTGTTGTGTCCAATCACTATCACGTGTTGGTAATGATCGAGCTCTAAACTCTTCTAATTGTGAAATATCATCATCGCCGTCTTCATCTAATTCTACGCCTGGACCATACGTATCATCGTTTCCAGTGTCGCCATCTAATGATAAGTCGAATTCTTTCATTTGATCAGATGTGGCTTCTGTAATTGCATCATATGATAATCCTCTTTCAACTAACATTACTTCTAATGTCTTGTACGTCGGTATTGCATACGCAACCCCGTTTCGTATAAAAAACACACAGAACGGATTAAAGTCATCTTCATCTTCCGATATGTTTTGAGGTCCTTGATCGATATACATGTCATGGATGTCGACCAAATCAACATCTGAATTTACTAGAAATAGTCCGGTGGTTTTGACCGGAGCAGCAATTTCGATATCTTCTTCTTCATCATCTTCAAAATACTCCCATTCTTCATCAATTAGATCATCTAAGATATCTTCATCTACTGTCGGATATGTTTTAAGTAATGGATATGTAGCAAATTCACTTTTTTCTGTCGATACATCTAATACATTTTTTTCATTACGAATTGCTATATCATATAATTTAGGAGATACCATATCTTTAGAAGACTTAAAACTATCCCTTGCTTGTCTATCCGGAGAAGATGGTCTAAGTCGATCATTGGCATATAAAACATCATCCGGATATTCATCTTTCATGATGTTCAATAACATTTCATTCAAGTCCGGTGTAGTAGATTCTTCCTTACTTGATGCAGCAGTGTATCGATTATTTGCAACCTTTATTTCCGACTTATTTTTTTCACTTGCCATATTAGTTCACTACCTTAAAGTAAAAGTCGTCATATGTTTGTGTATCATATGATCTTCTACATGTTAACTTTATTTTATAATATCTTTCTGGCATAAAACTATCCATTCTTAAATCAAAAAAGTTGCCATCATTATCATTACTAATCTTAGTTGTTGAATTGCTAAATATTTTTTCATCTTGCACTATAACATCATTTGTTACAGAATCGATAATTTCATATGAACTTGATATAGGTAGAATATCTTCTGTTATATAAAATGATGATGTTGTATATGACTTAGTAGGAAACTCCGGACGAACGCCTAATCTAAATCTTGCTATATCTGAAGTCCTATATTCTGGCTTTATATTTTTAAAATACGGAACATATGTATTAGAAGTTATTCCTGTAGTTGATGCCGTACGTTGATCATCCCAGCATACTTCTAATCTAGGAACAAATATTGTATGAGACTCTCTTCCAAAGAACTTTATCGAACCACCTAAATCACCACTTATTTCATCTGAATAAGGTCTTTTAATAATGAAGCCATTGTTACTAATATTATTGTCCACCCACTGCTTCACTATGTCAGTTACGTTGATTCTAATGTCCGGTGATTGGTTTTCAAATGACTGAGATGCTTCATATCCCGATCCTGTTATCCATGTTGCGCCTCCTGAACTATTACTTGTTCCGGCCGATGTATTCTTACTATGTGCATTAGCAGTGTCCCATGTCACAACACTTTGTGCTACTGCATCGCCTGATCTATTATACCAAGACGACCCTACCTTTGTTGAAGGATTGTCAGACGTATAACCATTACCATTGTCCCAAGATTCGGATATAGGATATGCTTTAATTGTATATGATTGTAACAAATCTGAAGCGTCGGAAGCATGTAGATTTACAAATATAGACGCCGATGTTATATTACTATTACTAAGTGATGGAATATCTCCATTTGTTATTGATTGTGCTAATGATGTTATCTCCGAACCAAAGTCGATTAATATTCTACTATTATATGTATTAGCATCTATAAAGCCAGTTTTACTATTAATAGATCCGGAAGTAATTTTTTCGAGTTCCAATATTTCATCAATACCAGTATTACGATCTGGGTATTGTTCATATATTGTTGTATCTCTTTCTGCGTAATATATTCTGTTCATAATTTATCCCTATGGCTTAACCACTTTACCTTTTATATCTGCATTAGGATATTTTATTTCAAATATACTAGGATCTAATGATGGATATAAAATATTATTTTTTATTGCACTATTAATATCGTATTGATTCCCGGAATAACCTTTACTAGTAGAATGAAGATTTGTAAACTCAAAAAGTGGAATACTTTGTACACCTTCTATACTGTCTAAATCTGATATAATCGATGAAATATTTAACGGTCCATTAATTTGCATTCTATCGTTATTTAGTAATACCTTTAGTCGAGCAATACACCTTAACACAACTTCATTAGAATTGACATTTGGTGTAGGAATAACTTCAAAATTAATTCCTAAGTTTATAATAAATGCTGACTTAATGTTAAGTGCATCAGTTAACATTCTATATTGTGATAAATACGTTCTTAAATTTTCTAATAAAGCTTGGTTTGCATCTGTAAAATTATTTTCGGCATCTTGTGCTAAAATATATAAATTTAATGCATATGGATTTGATATAGTTTCTGCAGGATATGTTTTATCTGCAGTATTTATTTGTGTATCTCCTATTACATATGCCTTAGCAATTGTACCATATCTAGATGGCATAGAATATACTCTAGATATATAATCTTCTCTTGTAATTGCTCTATTCTGTGCTGCAAACGCTGCCATAGCATTTTGTCTTATAGAATCTAAATCTTGTCTTGCTCGAGCTCCTACAGCCGGCTCACTATTTATGACCGCTAATGATGACTTGGTTGCAGTTAAATCTACTAAACCAGTTTCGTTAAGATATGATACAGAATTAATATTTACGATTGAACTAATTCCTACATTTTCTTCCATTTTTCCGCCGTATGAATATCTAATGTCTAATGACGTATTCGATGGCGCAATACCATATGTACTAGTATACAAAAAGTTTGTAGGATCAATATTAGATGTAGTAGTACGTCTTAGGTATTCTAATCCATGTCCTACATTCTTAGGATTAGGAATAATTTCTTCGTCTGCATCAGAAGACACTCCTGAACCAAATAATAATTCAATCCTATTATCATCTCTTACTCTAGATACAAACCTTCTAGCAGTTTTTCTCAATTTTAATATGTATGGCACTGTTGATCTATAAACTGATAGATCTGGATCATTAAAAGGTATATTTGCAATATCTTCAAAAATTGTATCCTGAGCTAGATAATCTGTCTCATTCCATTTATTGCCGGCTGAATCTGTACAACTTATAATATCGATTATATTTGTATCAGGCAATATAATTTTATCATACGGCTTTGGGTCACCAAAACTAAAATTTATAGATTTAATTGTACCGGATATTACCTTAACTTGTTTCTTTAACAAATATCGCACAACATTACCAGCACCATCAATTTCATAAACTGTTATTTCTGGATCTTGAGAAAAGTCGACTGATTCTTCTGTATGAAATATGATACCTGTATCTGTCGAAACTTCTAAGCCGCTTGCAACTGTTAATGCATATGCCATATCCGGAGCTGCACTTGTTCCTGTTCCTTTTGCTGGTACTAAATGAAATAAATCTACTGTACATGTAGCAGGC
>Ga0208134_1000898_pt1 | contig 18609 bp, 21 predicted proteins | sample VirMetDEL_Mar_31_FD_184515 | JGI IMG/M metagenome (GOLD analysis project Ga0208134, IMG submission 184515) | Aqueous microbial communities from the Delaware River and Bay under freshwater to marine salinity gradient to study organic matter... | ecosystem: Environmental > Aquatic > Marine >... | reverse complement strand
GAAGCTCCTATACATGAAGAGGGTTTTGAGGAAGCATACAGGGAAAAGTACGAATGATTGGTCAACTTATAGGAAGTCTCACTGGATTAGCTACCAGTATTATAGATGGCAAGACACAGATCAAACTTACTGAAGCTGAGATTAAAAAGAAACAGCTTACTGGTGAGATTGATTGGGACATAGAAGCTATTAAGGCTACTGAAAACTCTTGGAAGGACGAATGGATTACTCTGTTGTTCTCTATTCCATTGATCCTAGCATTCTGTGGTGATTGGGGAAATCAGATAGTAGCACAAGGTTTTACTTCTTTAGAAGCTATGCCTCAGTGGTATCAGATTGCATTAGGTGGAATTGTATCAGCTAGTATTGGTATGAGGTCAGTGAGTAAGTTCTTTGGGAAGAAATAATGTAGTATCTATCCCTCAACTATCTGAGTTGGATAAGCAGTTTATTGCATTAGAAAAACAACAAGAACAAATACGAGAGCAAGCAAAGCTCATATCGGAGAAACAAAAATGAAGACTGAAGCAAATACAAGACCAGATAATCGTAAGGTTAAACAAGCTCGTTTAAAAAAGAAACAAGCTATGGCACTGTTTAAACGCAGGTTAGCAAACCTTAGTAAGACTGACTTAACAGATTCTGAATACGAAAAACGAAGTGAAGCTTTAAGAAAAGAATACATGAAAATTATAAAACCTCTTGCACCTATTTTACAAGAAGGCGATAAAAAAGCTTTAGACAGAAAAGTGCAGCAAGTTATATCTGATAAAGGTTATAGCTATGGTCGTCTTACTAATAGTGATAACCGTAAAGCCAAACCTAATTCTGCAAGTAAACCGGGGAAAGGTAGTGATGAACCTATTACAAGGCGTAATAAAAATAAAGGTGGTCTTATTAGAACAGGCAACAACGATATGCGTAAGGGAGGACTCTTTAGATGAGTTTTAAATTATCATCACGTAGCATTAGTAGGCTTGAAGGTGTTGATGCAGGACTAGTATCTGTAGTTAATGCAGCTATTGGTATGACTAAGGTAGACTTTGGTGTTACCTGTGGTATGCGTACACTAGCCGAGCAAGAAGCTTTAGTAGCTAAAGGTGCATCACAAACTTTAAAAAGTAAACACCTAGAGGGTCGTGCAGTTGACCTTGTAGCCTATGTTGGCCCTAACATTACATGGGCTTTAAATATGTACGATGATATTGCTAATGCTATGGCTGCTGCTGCTAAACAAAAAGGTGTACCTATAAAATGGGGAGCAGCTTGGACAGTAGGTAATATTGCTGAGTGGGATGGTTCAATGGAAGATGCAATGAACACCTATGTAGATTTACGTAGATCACAAGGCCGTAGACCCTTTATTGATGCACCTCACTTTGAACTAATGTAATGTATACCTTTGTACTTGTTCTATACCTTGGTATAGATAGAGAACGTATAGAGGATACAATGGTATTCAATAATATAGAACATTGTAATTATTATGCCAGAGAAATAACTAAACGATATAGTACACACGGTATAGCCCCAGAAGATAGAGCAGTTGCTTATTGTGTACCAAAGATATTAGGCGTTGAAGATAGTAAATAAGTAATATTATTAATTGGGGGTGAAGCTAAACGCCAGTGTTTCCCCCAATATTTAGGAGATACACATTGTCTATTCCAGAGAGAGTTAAAACTAAGATGAAAGAGGAAGGACTCAAGGGTGTTAATAAACCTAAGAGAACTCCTAGTCATAAAACAAAATCTCACTGTGTAATGGCTAAGGAAGGAGATACGTATAAATTTATCAGGTTTGGACAGCAGGGCGTTAGTGGAGCAGGTAAAGCTCCCAAGACGGCAAAAGATAAAGCCCGTAAAAAAAGTTATTATGCAAGGCATAATGCACAGGGGAAACCCTCAAGCAAACTCTCAGCAAAATACTGGTCCCACAAAGTTAAGTGGTAGAAAAATAGATATAAGGATATAAACTATGGCTAAAAAAGAATCACTACGTGAGCATCTTAATCGAAAGCTCAAAGAAAAAGGTACTACTTTAAAGGCAGAAAAATCTAAAGCTAAAAAATATAAAAGTATTTCAGCAGCTAAAAAAGGTGGTAGTCTTTACTACACCGATAAAAATGGTAAAGTAATGGCAGCAGTTTATGCTACAGATTTAAAAGAGATAGATAAACTTCCCGGAGTAGCAATATCACCTAGACCAGTATTACGTGGTGATAAACCTAAACCTAAAACTAAACCTGCAGATAACCCTATAAGACCAAAAACTGGTCCTAAACAAAAACCAAAAGTTACCCCTAATGATGGACCTGTAACTGAAAAAACTAAAAAAGAAGTTGAAGCAGCAATGGGTGGAAACTATCGTAAAGATGCCCTTAGACGTTCAGGAAAATTTAATAAGAAGGGTTCGGGTTTTAAAGCAGGTGGCATGGCAATGGTAACAGACCCTAAGACAGGAAAGAAAATTCCTGCATTTGCTGCTGATGGTAAAGGTAAAATGAATAAGGGCGGTATGGCTAAAAAGAAACCTACAGCTAAAATGATGCACGGTGGAATGGCTAAAAAGAAAACTGGTGCTTACATGTACGGTGGTATGGCTAAGAAAAAGAAAAAATAATGCATAACGGGATTGCAATCTTGTATGTAGTATGATAGTATAAAGTATGGTATAACTTCTCTGTGGTCAAACCAGAGGAGATATACCATGTTTAAAAAATTTATTAAGACAATACAACAAGCACAAGAACGAAGAGTAGCATACTGGCAGCTACAACATATGTCAGATAAAACTCTCAAAGATATAGGAGTAACACGTGGCGAGATCAGGCAAAAAGTCTACCGTTAATGCGGCAGGTAATTATACTAAGCCTACTATGCGTAAGTCTCTTGTGGCCTCCGTTAAAGCTGGCAGCAAAGGTGGAAAGCCCGGACAGTGGTCGGCTCGTAAAGCTCAAATGGTTGCCAAACAATACAAAGCAAAAGGTGGAGGATACACGTAATGAAAGTAGAAGCACCTAAAGGCTACCATTGGATGAAACAAAAAGATGGTAGCTTAAAGCTAATGAAACATGACGGTAAGTTTGTCCCTCACAAGGGGGCAAGCCTTACTGCTAATTTTGCTATACAGAAAAAACATGACAAAAAGTAAACCTAAAAAGATGAATACAGGTGGGTTGGCTAAGAGTCAAAAAAGTCTTAAGTCTTGGACTAAGCAAGATTGGAGAACTAAAAGTGGCAAGCCTTCTACACAAGGTGCTAAAGCTACTGGTGAAAGATACCTTCCTGCTAAAGCTATTAAATCTCTTAGTGATTCTGAGTATGCTGCTACAACCAGTGCCAAACGAAGAGGCACGGCTAAGGGCAAGCAGTTTGTGGCTCAACCTAAGAAAGTTGCAAAAAAAGTAAAACCTCATAGGAAAGTTAAATGAGAAACCTAACAGAAAAACAACAAAAGTTTTTAGATGTTCTTTTTGAAGAGGCTAAAGGTGAACCTGCTCAAGCTAGAAAATTAGCTGGTTATGCAGAAACAGTATCTACTTCTTCTATTGTAAATGCTTTACAAGAAGAAATTGCAGAAAGAACTAAGAAATTTATTTCTACTACAGCAACTAAAGCTGCATACTCTATGAAACATATTATGGATAATCCTACTGATCTTGGTAATAAAGAAAAGATAGTAGCAGCAAAAGATATTCTTGACCGTGGTGGATTTAAAGCTACAGATAAAGTAGAAGTATCTACTTCTAATCCTTTATTTATCCTACCGCCTAAAGATGAGTAACATAGGTAAAGTGTGGGAGTTACCTGCACCTAAAGAAGATGAAGAGTTTGAATGGCGGTCAGTAGTAAGAGTAGGTAGACTAATACCTTTTGGATATAAACAAGACTCTGAAGATAAAGATATACTTAGACCTATACCAGAAGAGTTAGAATTACTAGAAGAAGCTAAAAGATATCTCAAACAGTATAGCTACAGAGATGTATCAGCTTGGTTAAGTGAACAATCTGGTAGGTACATATCCCATGTGGGATTAATGAAGAGAGTTAAAATTGAACGCAAACGTAAGAGAGAAGCTGCAGCACAACGCCACCTTGCTGAAAAATACAAAGCCGCCCTCGAAAAGGCGAAAAAGCTCGAAGAAGAAAGGCTCGGTGGAAAAGACCTCAAGTGTTGCACAAATAACACAGTCGGAGAATTATCCTAAAGAAGATATAATCTTTGAACCTAATCCCGGCCCACAGACTTCTTTTTTATCATCAACAGAACAAGAAGTTCTTTATGGAGGTTCTGCTGGTGGAGGTAAAAGCTACAGCCTTGTTGCAGACCCAGTAAGATATTTTTCTAATCCTAATGCTAGGATGTTGTTAGTCAGACGTAGTACAGAAGAACTAAGAGAACTTATTTCTGTTTCTAAACAGCTATACCCAAGGGCTGTTCCCGGAATTAAGTTTATGGAAAGAGATAAAACTTGGGTAGCCCCATCAGGCGCAACATTGTGGATGAGTTACCTTGACAGAGATGATGATGTTATGCGTTACCAAGGCCAAGCCTTTAACTGGATTGGCTTCGATGAACTTACACAATGGCCTAGCCCTTATCCTTGGGATTATATGAGATCAAGGTTACGTACTAACAAAGATAGTAAATTACCTTTGTACATGAGAGCTACTAGTAACCCCGGAGGTCCGGGCCATCAATGGGTTAAAAAAACTTTTATTGATCCTCAAACACCTAACAAATCTTTTTGGGCTACAGATATAAACACTGGTGAAATAGTATCATGGCCTAAAGGACACTCAAGAGAAGGTGAACCTTTATTTAAACGTAGGTTTATACCTGCTACTTTGTTTGATAATCCATACCTAGCAGAAGATGGTATGTATGAAGCAAATCTTTTATCTTTACCAGAGCATCAACGTAGGCAACTACTAGAAGGTGATTGGGATATAAATGAAGGTGCAGCATTTCCTGAGTTTAATCGTAACATACATGTTATAGAACCTTTTGATATACCTAGTAATTGGGTTAAGTTTAGAGCTTGTGATTATGGATATGGCTCCCATACTGGTGTTGTATGGTTAGCAGTAACTCCTGCAGAACAAATCATAGTATATAGAGAAATGTATGTAAGTAAAGTTATTGCTACAGATTTAGCTGATATGATTTTAGATGTAGAGCAAGAGGAAAAAATACGATATGGTGTACTTGACTCTTCACTATGGCATAATCGTGGTGATACTGGGCCTAGCCTAGCAGAGCAAATGATTATGAAGGGTTGCAGATGGAGGCCATCAGATAGATCAAAAGGCTCTAGGGTAGCTGGTAAGAATGAATTACACAGACGATTGCAGGTAGACGAGTTTACAGAAGAACCTAGACTTGTAATATTTAATAATTGTAAAAATTTAATTTCACAATTACCTGCACTACCTTTAGATAAAAATAACCCTGAAGATGTAAACACACATGCCGAAGATCACTTGTATGATGCGTTAAGGTATGGCATAATGACAAGGCCAAGAAGTAATTTATTTGATTATAACCCAGCTACCAGTACAGGGTTTCAAGTAAGTGACCCTACTTTTGGATATTAAGGAAATAATATGGAAGAAGAATTTGAAGAAATAATGGACTCAGAAGAATCTACAGCTTTAACTGATAGTGAAGAAGATTCTTATTCTGATCCTCTTTCAGGTACAATAGTTGGCTTAGTTAAAAGTAAATATTCAAAATCTTCTACAGCTAGAGATACTGAAGAACGTAGATGGTTGCAAGCTTATCGTAATTATCGTGGGCTATATGGACCTGATGTACAGTTTACTTCTACAGAAAAATCACGTGTATTTGTAAAAGTAACTAAAACAAAAGTACTTGCTGCTTATGGTCAAATCATAGATGTTTTATTTGGCAATAATAAATTTCCTATTAGTATTGAACCTACTACCTTACCTGAAGGTGTTGCAGGATCAGTGCATTTTGAAACTGATGATAATATTAAAAAAGCAACAGGACCAACAGAAGAAGATATGCAGCTTCTTCCGGGTGAAACTTATCCTCAACTACAAGAACGTCTTGCAGGATTACAAGATAAATTAGAGCCTGTACTTGATATTCTTAAAGAAGGACCGGGAAGTACACCTACTCAAGTAACTATTCATCCTGCAATGATTGCAGCTAAGAAAATGGAAAAGAAAATCCATGATCAACTTGAAGAGTCTAATGCTAATAAACAATTACGTGTAACTGCATTTGAATGTTCTTTGTTTGGTACAGGGGTTATGAAAGGTCCATTTGCTATGGACAAAGAGTATCCTAATTGGAATGATGAAGGTGAATACTCTCCTACTATAAAAACTATTCCACAAACTTCTTCTGTTTCCCTTTGGAATTTTTATCCTGATCCAGATGCAATTAATATGGATGAAGCAGAGTACGTAATTGAACGACATAAAATGTCTCGTTCTCAAATGCGATCACTTAAAAATCGACCTTTCTTTAGATCAAACTCTATTGATACTGCTATTAATATAGGTGAGTCCTATAATAAAGAATGGTGGGAGCAAGCAATGGAGGATGATGCTCAAGAATCTAAAGCTGAAAGGTTTGAGGTACTTGAGTTTTGGGGTAATGTAGATACAGATGTTCTTGAAGGACATGATATTGATATACCTAAAGAGTTAAAAAACCTAGATGAAGTAAGTGTAAACATTTGGATTTGTAATGACCAAGTACTACGTCTTGTTATGAATCCATTTACTCCTACACTTATTCCTTATTATGCAGTACCCTATGAAATTAATCCTTACAATATCTTTGGTGTAGGTTTAGCTGAGAATATGGATGACACCCAGACTCTTATGAATGGGTTTATGCGTATGGCTGTAGACAATGCAGCCTTAAGTGGCAATATGCTAATTGAGGTAGATGAAACTAACTTAGTGCCGGGTCAAGACCTATCAGTATACCCCGGTAAAGTCTTTCGTAGGCAAGGGGGTGCACCCGGACAAGCCATCTTTGGTACTAAGTTCCCCAATGTATCTAATGAAAACATGCAGATGTTTGATAAAGCCAGAGTACTTTCTGATGAATCTACAGGGTTCCCCAGCTTTGCTCATGGGCAAACGGGGGTGTCAGGTGTCGGACGTACAGCTTCTGGCATTAGTATGCTTATGTCTGCTGCTAATGGTTCTATACGAAATGTAGTTAAGAATGTAGATGATTATCTACTTGGCCCTATGGCAAAAGCTTTCTTTAGTTTTAATATGCAGTTTGACTTTGATGAAGAAATTAAAGGAGACTTAGAAGTTAAAGCACGTGGAACTGAAAGTCTTATGGCTAATGAAGTACGTAGTCAACGATTAATGCAATTCCTTGGTGTTATTCAAAATCCTGTGCTTGCACCTTTTGCAAGAGTAGATTATATTATTCGTGAGATTTGTAAATCTATGGACCTTGATCCTGATAAGTTAGTAAACTCTTTGTCAGATGCAGCAGTACAAGCTGAAATACTTAAGAAGTTCCAAGCAGAAAATCCACCACCTCCTACACCAGAGGGTCCACCTCAAGGGGCTGGTGGTGCACAGCCTCTCCCAGCAGGTACACAGGCTCAAGATACTCAAGGCAGTGGTGGAGGTACTATAGGTACAGGTTCAGTACCTACACCGGGAGAGCAGGGCTTCTCAGCTAATACTGGTGGAGGACCAATCCAGTGAGTTTAAAACTACTAGTAAATAACCCAGAAGCATGGAATGCATTTGAAGCTGAACTAGATGAACGTATTCAAGCTAGTTATAGAATGTTTTCTCAAACTGAAGACTCTAATGTAATATACAGAATGCAAGGTCAAGTACATGCATTGCAAGCTTTAAAGCAGCTTAGATTAAAGGTTAATGCTAATGGTTGATACTGTAGAAGCTCAAACAGAAAAAGCATTAGGTTTAAAACCTATGCCAAAAGATACTGGCTTTGGACTTACACCTAAAGCAGTAGAAGAAGCTGAGTTAGTAAGAAATAAAGAAATTGTAGATGCTAAAGATATCAGTCAAGAACCTCCTACAGCAAAACAATTAGCAAAAACTGCTATAGATTTTACTCCTGTAATAGGAGATATTGTTGGTGGTTACGAAGCTGCTGCAGAAATAAATGAAGAACTTAAAGAAGTTAATCCTAATTATGTTTATATTGGTGTATTAGGTGGTGCTACTGCTGTAGGTATGATACCTTTTTTAGGAGATGCTGCTAAAAAACTTATGGACTTTGGTGCTTCAAAAGTTAAAAGAGCAAAAGAAAAAGTAGTAGCTCCTGATACAAAAACTTTAAAAGAAAAATCTGAAGAGTTAGGTTTAGATACAGATGTATATCATTATACTATAGGTTCTGATTTAACTACAGGGAAACTTATGGGGGATGAATTTAATCCTGATGTAGGTAGTACTGGTGATCTTTGGGAAGAGTTAGGTGTTCATGTAGGTAGCAGACCTCAAGCTGCAGAAGCTAGATATCAATCCTTAACTGACATAGAAACTACTCCTAGTTTTAGATCAGGTGCACCTTTAGACTATAAACTGCTTCCGGGATTTCAAGATGCTTTAGATAAATATATGGGCCAAACTCTTAAAGAAAGTAGACAGGGTGCAGCTATAATTTATAAAGGTTCTTTAAAACATAATATGAAACCCCCTGTTGCTCAACGTGGGCAACTAGCTACTAATAAAAATATCACCGACCAAGAATGGTTTGAAGCTTTACCTGAAAGAGAAAAACAAAGGGTTATTGCACGTGCAGAAGAAATAGCTATTCAATCTTTTGGTAAAGAAAAACTTCTTGATCATCCTGATATTATAAAAGACTCTGTGATATTTAAAAAAGGCCATTTAGGAACTACTTTGCCATTACGTGCAAATCTTTCTAATCCTTTACCTACAAACGATGGTACGGGTATTTGGACTGAAGAGGCTGCTACGAAATGGTTAGAAGAAACTATGGTAAAAATAGACTCTGATTATATTATGAGAGGTGAAAATAGACCTGCAGGAAAAGACCGAGCAAAAATACTTAGACAAAAACTTGCTGATTTAGGGCATACGCACATAGCATATCTTAATGATGTAGAAGATAAAGGAAGACTAAGTTATCTTATGCTTACAGATAGAGGCCCAGATTCAGATAAAGTACTGGCAAGTAAGTTTGCAAAGTTTGATCCTGCTCAAAGAAAAAATCCTAAACTAGGATTGTTTGAAGGTGGTGATGTACCTAGAGCAGATAGACCTTATCTTGATGGCAGAGCAGAAAATATAGTTAAAGAATTTAATGAGCCTATTGATGGGTATTTAGATACTGCTATAGACTTAGCAACTGAACCTTTACAAGAAGCCAAGCAAATTTTTATGCAAGCTGGTAAAGGTGCTGTGTTTGAAATGCTGCCTAAAGATGATCCTAGAATTTATCAAGCCTTTAGACAAACTAATGATTATCTTGCAGGATTAGGATATGCAGGATTTAAAACAGGAGAAGCTGCAGCTAAGTTTGTTGCAGGTTCTATTGCTGATGCATTAGGACAAGACAAAGGTGAAATAGGGTATCAAATTTTAAGAGACGAAAAAACTGCAGCTAGAGATATTCTTGGTGCAGGAGAAGCATTTGCTGGAATGGTTGGACCTAGAAGTATACAAATGCTAGACGATGCAATAGATGCTTTTGGTGGATATTTTCAATTATTAAAAACTGCAGGTCCAGTAATTAAAGCAGACTTGGGTGGTAAACTTCAAGCTTTAGCAGATGGTGACTTTGATTTTTTAAAAGAAAGTTCTACTCCTAAAACTGTAAGTGCACAAATAACAGGAAAAGGTACAACACCAGTAGATCAACCCGATCCTAAATCATTAACAACACCAAAGTCTTTAGTTAATCCTTTATTTAAAACATATCCTTATTACAGTCGTGCTGTTTTGTTTGGCTATAATGATATTGGAGATAAAAAACCTTTTTATAGTTCTGTAACTTCTGCAATAGATGAATTACCTGTAGGTAAAAAAGGTATAAAAGGCAGTAATGTTATTAAATACCTTACAAAAAAAGCACCTAATATAAATATGAGAGAGTTGTACTGGTCAGGTATACTAGAAAATTCGCCGTTAAAAAATACTTTAGACCCTCAAGGTGTTGGGTTTGATGATACTTTTTATGGTATTGACCCTGATAAAACATATACTAAAGAGTATTTAATTCGTATGGCAGATGCTGCTGCACCTCAAGTAATAATAAGAAAGTTTTCTTCTTTAAATACAGTTAGAGAACTTATGCCTCAATGGGCAGGTGCTCAACAAGTACCTATGAATATTTTTACAAAAGAACCTGTAATGGTTTCTACTTCTCAAAATACTCCAACTCCCCCAAGTATACTTAACCGTCCAAATACAAACAGACAACAAGCATTTAGAATTGGACGAGGTACTTTTACAGGTGGACAAAGTTTTGGTTCTGAATATGTAGAATATTTAATTACTAATGTAAATCCTAGAGGTAGTGTATATCCTAAAGCAGATGCACATTGGAGAAATAAAGTAGATGGTAAACAAGAAAATGTACTTACTCATGTAAGAGGTAGTTTTGTTCCTATTGTACTTCCTACAAAACAACGTATAACTAGAGGTAAGATTGGACAAGGTAAAACAGATAAAACAATTAGAGGCAATACAACTACAAACGTATTTGTAGTAGATGAAATACAAGCTGACCCTGCACAGAAAAGACATTTTGGTGGCAAAACTGAAACTAGTAAAGTTGCATCACAAAAAACTTCTAAAGAAACTGCAGATATTTTAAATACTCCAGAGGTTAATCCTGCAGAGTTACTTACTAATAATTTAATTAGTGAAGTAGATAATATTGGAACGTCAGAATTTATTCCTACCAGTGATAGATTTAATCGTATTTTTGGTGTTGATGAAAATGATGCTTTTCCTGTACAAACAAATAAAGTAAATGCAGGTTTAAAAGAAATAGCTGAAACTCTTGCAGATGTAGAGAAAAAATTTCTTGCTAATGATTTAGATGCAGATGAAGTTGCTGATATTATTAGGGCAACTTTTAATGACAAACTTAAAACAACTGCAATATTAAGAAATACACGTGGCCCTAATGCATTTCCTGAAGCTGTTATAAATCAAATAAAACTTAATGTTTTAGGTGATTTAATTTATGGTAAAGGAACAGTAAGAGCAAATAAAATATTAAAAGATAAACTTACAAAAGTAATAGAAAATTCTATAGGTGGTAAACCACAGCCACCTACAGATATTACTCCTGTAGGTATAGGTGATAGTGTTAGACTAGGGCTACTAGCTATAATGAGAGAAGCTGTTAAAAAAGATACTAATACAATAGTTATACCACCTTTAGACGATATGATGAAAACACACAGTCTTGGTGAAAAACCAACAAAAGAAACTTATGAAGATGCTATGATGAAAGCATTAAGAATTTTAAGATCAGAAACAAATAAAAAAGTTAGCTTTAAAAAAGGTAAAATAAAAGGGTTACAATTTGATAGTGATAAAAACTATTTGATAATTAATTTTGATTCTGATATAGTAGATGAAACTAAACAAACAAGATTTGCCGAAGGGGGCTTAGTTTAAACATGCAAGAACAAATGGAAATGATACTTAGAGAAGGTGGCATTAGAGATGATGGCCTTAATGTAGACCCTGTATCGGGCAATGAAATTCCTTCTGGTTCACTTGCTGAAGAGGTAAGAGATGATATACCAGCACAACTTTCTGGTGGTGAGTATGTTGTACCTGCTGATGTAGTAAGGTTTTTTGGTGTAAAATATTTTGAAGACTTACGTATGCAAGCAAAACTAGGCTTGCAAGATATGGAAAGAAATGGTAGGATAGGTGGTGAACCTGTTGAGCCACAACAACAAATGGCACAAAATACTAATCAAGGTATTACTGAAGCAGACCTACAAGCATTAGAAGCTATGATGACTACTGGTGCTTATGAAGGTGGTCTGATGGATAAGATTGCTTACACAGTTAAGAATGATCCTTTAGTTAATGAACGAGTTAATAAAAAAGGTACATCAGTAGGTTTTGCTGAAGGTGGTCAAGTATCTAGTATGTTTAGTGACCCTAATGAAATTGACAGTATCATTGATCAAGTTTCTATTATGGCCCAACAAAATCCTGCTATTGCAAAAGAACTAAACCAACGTGGTATAACTGTAGGTCAAATGCCCCAGCAAGCTAATGTACAACAAATGCAGCCAAGGAATACCCCTGCACAAGTTACTAACCCAGTAAGTCAACAGATGGCTAATGGTGGTACACCTGATCCTTTTGCTAGGTTTAGAGTACCGGGGCTTAGTAGTTCATCGGGAATGGGTATGCCAGAAGCTATAACTCCTGATATTACTGCTACTCCTACTCCTGTAGTTACTAACCCAGTAACTGCACCAGCAGTAGCTACACCTGATGTAGGTCAGTGTGGTGAAGGTCGTATGTGGAATGGCTATGAGTGTGTCCTTGTTCGTAGAACAGGTGATGACAGTGCCACTGGTGGAGGTAGTACTGGTGGAGAAAGTGGAGGAGGCTCTGGTAAAAGTTGGTTAGACGGTGGAGGTTTTACAGGTTTTGAAAATCTTAACAATTTTATAGATGAACAATTAGAAGGTGTAGACCCAAATCCCGGAGGTGATCCTAGTAAAAATCCATTTTCAAATTTTGTTGCAGGAATGCCAGTAATGCGAGTTCTTAATAGTTTTGAAGCTTTGACAAATATTTCTAAAACAAGAGCTGCTGCACAATTAAATTTTGATGCTGAATTAATTAGTAAAGAACAATATGAAGCAGCATTAGCTAAAATTGACGATAAAATACCTAGTGGTTTAAGAAAAGCAGCAGATGCTGGATTAGCTACAGGGTTTGGAAGAACTAAAGGTGGTAAAAATAAAGCTTTAGCAGGAGGATTTGACAATAATGAAGATGGAATAGTTGATGCAAATGAACTAGCAAATTATTTAAAATCTTTAGGTAAAGAGGAGACTGTAGTAGAACCTGAATCAACATCATCATCATCATCACCAGTAGCACCAGTATCAACACCAACTAATCTTAATCTAGGTGCACCTAGAAAACAAAAAGATGAAAGTGGTGATAGCAGTAATGTAGTAACAGTGGGTACACCTACAACTCCTTCAGGAAGAAATATGCCTACAGAACAAAAACAAGAATTAAAAACTGCAAGAGATAGAATTTCTGAGGCAGGTAAAAAAGATTCTAGTGTTTATACTGGTGGAGGCCCAAGTGGTGGATTTAAACAAGGCGGTTTAATGAAGAAACGAAAAAAGAAATAGATTAATAATCTATCCAAAAAATACTAAGGCTACCCAGCTACGGCTGGCCCCAACATAAAGGAGATGGATATGCCTGAACTACAAGAAATAGAAACCCCTAAGAATGCAGGGTTTATAAATCCTAACCACAACAATCGTAATCGTAAACGTATTGAAGAGGACGAAAAAGAACTTGAAGAACTCCAAGGTAGTAAAGAAGAGGTTGCCGAAGAAGAAACGTCCGATACAGAAGATGAAGAAAAGACGTTATCAAGAGAAGAAAAATCTTTTAAGAAAAGATATGGTGATCTTAGACGCCATATGAGTGAGAAAGAAACTGAGTGGAAAGAAAAGTTTGAAACCCTTGAAGGTAGAATGAATGACTCTTCTATTCGCCCACCTAAATCTGAAGAAGATGTACAAGCTTGGATAGCAAAGTATCCTGATGTTGCTACTATTGTAGAGACTATTGCCAGTAAAAAAGCAGAGTCAATGTTTAGTAAAGCAGAGAAACGATTACAAGAAATAGATGATGCTAATTATGAAAGCACTCGACTATCGTATGAAAGTAAGATTAGAAAAACACATGAAGACTTTGATGATTTAAAAGCATCAGATGAGTTTCATGATTGGGCTGATGAACAACCTAAGTGGGTTCAAGATGCCTTATATGAAAACCCTGATGATCCTGCATCTGTCATACGGGTTATTGATCTTTATAAATCTGATAAAGGTTTAACTAAAGTAGCCAAGAAAGCTAAAACAAAAGAAGCAGCAAGTGTTGTAAGTAAACGCAGTAAGACTTCTATTGATGCTAGTGAAGGTGAAAATATGATTAAAGAATCTGATGTTGCTAAAATGTCAGACAAACAGTTTGAAAAAAATCAAGAAGAAATTACCAATGCAATGCGTACTGGTAAATTTATTTACGATATTTCGGGCAATGCCCGATAATAACTATTGACAAAAAACAAAATGTCAATATAACTAAGGGTATAGTAACAAAGAGCCTCCTTTAAGGACTACCTCAATTACTAACCCTTTTCACATAAAGTCTAAACACGGATAAGAACTACCTGACTAAGTACAGGCCCGTTTACCCTAAACCGTAAAATTGATCATTTTACTTTAGGCCGTAAATGCACCCTAGAAAATAATCAGCCTCTTACTAATTCTGTTTAGCTTACTTAAGCCAAACAATATCATAGGAGGATTTACTATGGCTTTTACAACCGCAACAGGTTATGGGAATTTACCAAACGGTAATTTTAGTCCTGTAATCTATTCCAAAAAAGTACAACTTGCTTTCCGCAAGAGTACTGTTTGTGGAGATATTACTAACTCTGATTATTTTGGGGAGATTGCCAGCCAAGGTGATACCGTCAAAATTATTAAAGAACCAGAAATTTCTGTTTCTGAGTATGCACGTGGCACAAATGTCACAGCACAAGATTTGCAAGACGAAGATTTTTCTTTAGTTATTGACAAAGCTAATTACTTTGCTTTTAAAATGGATGACATTGAAGAAGCTCACAGCCATGTCAATTTTATGGACCTTGCAACCAACCGTGCTGCATACCGTCTTGCTGACCAACATGACCAAGAAGTTCTTGGATACATGTCTGGTTACAAACAGTCTTCTTTGCACAGCAAAGCTGATGCACTGAACACTACTGTAAACGGTACTAAAGCAGTATCAACTGCTGGTTCTAACGAACTGCTTTCCTCTATGCAACTGCATAAGGATGACTTCGGCAACATCACTACAAGCTCTGCAGGAACACACTCTATTCCTCTGGCTGCACGTTTGCCCGGTGCTACTGCACTTCCAACTGCTACGGCTTCACCTGCAATGGTTGTTGCTCGTATGGCTCGTTTGCTTGATCAACAGCAAGTTGACAAACAAGGCCGTTGGATTGTAGTTGATCCAGTATTCATGGAAATTCTTGCTGATGAAGATTCACGCTTCATGAATGCAGACTTCGGTGAATCAGGTGGATTGCGTAATGGCTTGACTATTAGCAACTTCCACGGCTTCCGTGTATATTCCTCGTCTAACTTGCCTTCTGTAGGCGATGGACCGGGAACTACTGGTACTGCCAACCAACTGACTAACTTTGGTGTTATCGTAGCTGGTCATGATTCTGCTGTAGCAACTGCCGAGCAGATTAACAAAACAGAAACATATCGTGACCCTGACAGCTTTGCTGACATTGTTCGTGGTATGCATCTATACGGTAGGAAGATTCTTCGTCCAGAAGCAATCGTTACTGCCCGTTATAACGCAGCATAAGGGAGATATAAATTATGGCTACTTATGACATGACTTCCAGTGATACTGCTGGTGTTGGGGCAAATGTTCTTGCTGTCCCAACCAATGTTGGTAACACTGTACGGACCATTGAAGCAATTTTAGATATTGATGCAATGGTTGCTGCTGGTTACTCTGGCGCAAACGGGGATATCTTTCAACTTCTAGAAATCCCTGCTGAATCAGTTATCGTTGCTGCTGGTGCAGAAATCATGAAACCTTTCACGACTTCTTGTACTGCAGATATTGACTTCGCAGGTGGCGATGACATTATTGACGGTGCTGACTTAACTGCTGCTGCTGGTACATACCTTGCAAAAGGTACTAACGGTGAAGCTAATGTTGTCAATACAGGCGCAGCTTCTACATTTGCTGCTGCTGCTCTGGCATGTGTTGGTGCTGCTGATACCATTGATGTTCTTATTGCTGGTGCTGCACCTGCTACTGGACGCCTTCGGGTATATGCAGTAATTGCAGATGTTTCAGCCGCAATGACTGAACCTGCTGTTGCAGCACGTGACCTCATTTAATAAAACTATATACTTTGGGGCTGGCTATATGCTGGCCCCATTAGTGCATCAAATTTATGCTACAAAAAATTCTTGGGGTATAAAAGAATTATTAAGGAAACCTAATGGCTCTTACTTTTCTTTCTTTAACTAATAGTGTTATTACACGTATGAACGAAGTAGAGCTAACTTCTAGTAACTTTACTAATGCTAGAGGTGTGCAAATACAATGTAAAAATGCAGTAAATGAAGCTATACGATATATTAATCAACGTGAGTTTGGGTATTCTTTTAATCATGCTACTAATACAGAAACATTAGTACCGGGAAAAGTTAGGTATACTGTACCTACCAGTACTAAATCAATAGACTATAATACAGCTAGAATAAAAAAAAGTACTACTTTAAACTCTTCAGGTAATAATCTTACCACACTTAACTATAACGAATATATACAGAATGAATATGCTAATCAAGAAGATGACATTTCATCTACTACTTTAAACGGTTCACATTCTGATTCTGTAGCAACATTAACTCTTACATCTACTACAGGTTTTGATGCATCTGGTACTATATATCTTGGTAGTGAGCAAGTAACTTACACTGCTATATCAGGTAATGATCTTACAGGATGTACACGTGGTGCTAATAGTACTACTGCAGCTACACATGCAGATGGAGTATTTGTAGCTCAATTTGATAATGGCGGTGTACCTAGAAGTATTACTCGTACACCCGATAATAATTTTTTACTTTATCCATTTCCTGATAAAGAATATGTTTTAACATTTGATTATTATACATTTCCTGCTGATCTTTCTGCACATGGAGATACTACAAGTATTCCTGAGAGGTTTGCTCCTGTTGTAGTAGATGGTGCTACTGCTTTTGTCTATCAATACAGAGGTGAGTCACAACAATACCAATTAAATTTTCAAAGATTTGAGCAAGGTATTAAAAATATGCAAAGCTTGTTAATTAATAAATATGAATATATAAGATCAACAGTAGTATTAAATCCTAGAGGTTCTGCTAACTTTATGTCAGGAGTTGTAAATTAGTGCCTGATAGTTCTCAAGTACAACCAATTGCATTTAATTGTGAAGGTGGGTTAATACTTAACCGATCTAATTTTATTATGCAACCGGGAGAAGCATTACAACTAGAAAACTTTGAGCCTGATATTTCAGGTGGCTACAGACGTATTAATGGTTTTCGTAAATATGTAAATGCTGTTGTGCCTCAAACTAGTTCTAGCTCTGAGTCACTACTAATGATTGCTAACTTTGATAATAAAGTAATAGCAGCCAGAGGTGAAAAGATATTTAGTTCTGCTTCTGCTGAGTTGTCTATTGCTATTGCAGCAGATACAAGCATGACAGGATCAGGCACTATTACTGTACCATCTACATTAGGTTTTTCTTCTAGTGGTACACTACAGATTAACTCAGAGATATTTACTTACACAGGTAAAACATCTACTACTTTTACAGGCGTAACTAGGGCCGTATCTTCTACTGCAGCAGCACATGCTAAACTTGATGTAGTATCAGAAAGCTGGACTGTTAGAGATACAGGCAGAACCAGTGCTGCAAAGTACCACTTTGAAAGATATAACTTTGACGGTAACGAAAAGATTATCTGTGTAGATGGGGTCAATGCTCCTGTAATATTTAACACTTCTATGGCAGCAGCAGATGTTAGTGATAGTAGTGTAGCAGGTGCTACTGTTGTAGCTGCATATAGAAACCATATGTTTTACGGTGGTAAGTCTACTACACCACAAGAGGTAGTATTTAGTGAACCGTTTGATGAAGATGGGTTTAATAGTGGTCAGGGTGCAGGTAGCATTAAGGTTGATGATACTGTAGTTGCACTAAAGGTTTTCCGTGATAGCTTGTTTATCTTTTGTGAAAACAGAATATTTAAACTTACTGGTTCTAGTTCTTCTGACTTTTCTGTACAACCTGTCACTAGAAACATTGGTTGCATTAACAGCTTTACCGTACAGGAATTTGCAGGTGACTTAATCTTCCTTGGTCCTGATGGATTACGTACTGTTGCTGCGACTGCACGTATTGGTGATACTGAACTCGGTACAATTAGTAAAAACATCCAGACTGTATTTGATGAAAACATTAAAGATGCTGGATCGTTTGACTCCGTAGTTATACCCGATAAGACCCAATACCGCATATTCTTTACTAAAGATGGGCAAGGACAAACACTATCTAAAGGTGCTATCTGTGTTCTTAAAAAGGAAGCATTTGAGTTTTCTGAAACACGTGGCATACAGGTAGCTTGTACGGATACTTTTGTTGAGTCAGGTGATGTTATTGTTCTTCACGGTGACACTACAGGTTTTATACAAAGACAAGAATCAGGCAATGACTTTGATGGTACAGCTATCTTAGGTAGATACAGAAGTCCTGACATGAGCT
>Ga0208134_1000896_pt1 | contig 18629 bp, 19 predicted proteins | sample VirMetDEL_Mar_31_FD_184515 | JGI IMG/M metagenome (GOLD analysis project Ga0208134, IMG submission 184515) | Aqueous microbial communities from the Delaware River and Bay under freshwater to marine salinity gradient to study organic matter... | ecosystem: Environmental > Aquatic > Marine >... | reverse complement strand
ATCACGATTGGTCACTTGCTCGATGCAATGGGGCAAACAAAGATCCAACACGCTCTAGGCACAGTCAGCAGAACCAAACCGCGAAAAAAAGTTGTGGTAGTAGATCAGCACGACATTCCTAGTCAGCTTACAACAGTAACAGTCAAGCCAGACATGGCAGCAATCAAGAAGCAGATGGATGCAGGGGAGCTTGTGCCGGGTTGCGAATATCAGATGGGCAATTCATCAGTAACAGTGAGGATCAAATGAAGATCGTTGAAGTTTCAAAGATTGTAACGGAGCAAATCCAATTTGAGCAATGTTCTTTGCGAAAGTATCTAGGCAAGCCATACAGCGAAAAATGTCCAAACGACTGTTGGGTGCAGGTCACAGGCAAGCCCGGTCGAAAAGAAAATCATTGGGGAAGAAACGCCTGTCGGGCAAAGTCAAACAGAATAAAGGGAGCAAACAAATGAGCGAACTACAAAAAGCAATGGCCGAGGTGAACGATCTTAATCGCACCCACGGCGTCACGCAGCGCGGCGGCAAGAAATACACCGAGGTTTTTGTGCGCGTCGAAGCATTCCGCAAGGCATTCGGAACCGATCACGGGATCAATACCGAGATCCTAACAGACGATGGCAAACGGGTTGTGGTCAAAGCATCGATCACCAACAGCGCCGGGATGGTTGTTGGCTCCGGCATGGCTGAAGAAATCAGGGGGCAGGGTAACGTCAACAAGACAAGCGCCCTGGAGAACGCAGAGACAAGTGCCATAGGCCGAGCACTAGCTTCCATTGGCTTGCATGGTGGCACATATGCCAGCCTCAATGAGATCGATGCTGTACCGCGCAAAGCAGCAGCTCAGAAGCAGGCTCAATCTACGCAGCCGCCACCAGCACCACCCGCCGAAGATATGCTCACACTGAAGAACCACATCGGAGAGGAGAAAGGATCGTATTATCCGCAAGAGTTTACAGCTAATCTTGTCAAGCTAATCGCAGTATATAACAAGCTGGAAGTCAAAGATGGAGTTGAAATCCCTCCACGCCAGCGCATGACAATGTTGCGTAAGCTGATCGAGCAAAACCAGCAGTCAATCGACAAGCTATCTGACGGGTTCAAGGAGGAGATCGACAAGCGATACAAGAATTGCCTCAAGATTTTGGGCGCACAGTTAGGAAAAGAATGATGGAGACCTGGAAACAAATGAAGGCGCGTCAAAAGCGGGAGTTGATTGGCGTGGTTGAAGATCTTGCTGGAGAAATAACGCAAGTGAAAGCGGCACACAAACTAGATATGTCTCAAGCCTTGCTCAGTGCCTTCTGCCGCAAACACAATATCACATGGGAGACAGACGGAAGGAAAAAGAAATGAACGGCAAAGATATAATCAAGTGCATCAAAGCAGCAGAGATGAAGCTGACAAAGAGAGAAACATCTGGTCTTATGTCGATACCCTACGCGACTGTTGTTGAGATCGCAGAAAAATACGGAATAAAATTTATCGATGGAAGGCAGAAGAGCGATGAACCAAGAAGGCAAGCAGGCATTGGCCCGAAGCCAACGTCAACTATCAATCATGATCGAGACCGCAAAGAAACAAAACCGGCACAATCTCCAGCAACAACTAGAAAGCCTATTCGCATTAGGAGAGATACTTCAAAGGGCCATTACAAAAGAAAGCTAAAGAAAAGGTTTCGTGACATACTTCAGAGCGATCTGGATTACGCCGTAAAGCATGAGTTAATCTACGCAGCCAAATGGCAGGATCATCAGCGCAGCATAAAGAAAAAAACTAAGGTAGGTGGAACGATATGAGCGAAGAGGAAATGGAAAAAAAGATTGAGATTGCAGGCGCGGTCGGTGCTTTTGTAGGATTTGCCAGTGGAATTGGCGTAATGACCCTGGTAGCCATTATATTCTAGGTAAGATCGTGCGGGTGGCGTGAGAATGATTGGCGCATTCGGAGCACGTTAACCAACAAACAAGGTTGGACCACCCGCTCGATATTTTTACACAGGTTTTGTCGCCATCTCAAGGGCCGTTTCAAGAGTTTCTTTGTTTCTTCGCGTCCATCCTTTGCCGAAAGTCTCAAAGGTTTTAAGCCGCTCATAAAACTTCTGCCGTGTATGATACACAGACTCAATAATCCGGTCTGGATCTAGGTCAGAAACGGCCTTTAAAGTCATAGGGCCAATCGCGCCATCCTGTTTGGCTCCAACGGCACGTTGAATAGCTTTGGCTGGGCGACCGCTGCCAGAGTTTACAGCCCAATCAAATGCGCACCAATCAACACCGCTTGGGAGATCATCACCGCGCACCTTATCCCAATAGTTTTTCTTGTAGATCGGAGCTACGTCATCAGGCGTCAGGTCGCGCATTTCTTGCTCAGTGCTTTCCCGGCCAATCCACTTATCATAAACAGCCTTGGTCACACCGAGATTAGTCATACCCCCTGGATCTTTCGGGTGATTTACGAAACCGCCTTCGTGCTTGAGAAGCATCCTTAAACAACGTCCAAAGTTCTCTTTCATTTCTTCAATCCTTTTACTGTACGGATTCCAAACGATGCAGCAATCGAAGCATACATTGCCCACGAAAACCAGCTTGGTGCAGCCTCTAAATTCTTAAAGCCCTGCTCCATGTACGGCTGTAAACCAGGTATGAAGCTCCCCAGCACGATTGCAATGAAGCATAGCGTCCAGGCTTCATCCTTCCAACTGTCACGACTAGCCTCTATTGCAGCCTGCTCCCAGGATATTTCCCCGGTAGCGATTTTCATTTTCGTTTCGGCTTCCGCTTTCTTCACAGCAGTCTTGCCATCGATGTAACTGGTAGCAAGACCGCCAAGCGATCCTATGATCTGACCTATCATTTCTTTGCCTCCATTGCATTGAACCCGAAGTAAGCAGCAACCACACCCGAAGCAGCAACCACATACACTGTAGCTATGTCAGCAATTAGATCCGCAGCAGTGTCTAGGCCCAACGCAGAGGCCGCTACAATGGCGAAAGGGTATAGAAGCATACCAGCAGCGCAGGCAACAGTTAAACGGCGCTGTGTGTCGCGCTTAGAATCGGCGTCATAAAGCTCTCTCCAACGATCCTCCAGGGCAAGCTTCTGCCATTCAACCTCATCGATCTTACCGTCTTTGTTTACGTCATACTTATCAAACGTCATCTTCTAAACTCCTTGCATACTTGAGTGCATGGCTTTTGTGGTGGGTTATTATAACAACTTTTCCGTTTTTGTCATACACAACGTAATCACCCTTCTTATTCTGGTATAACCTCAAAGCAATATACTACCGTTGTGCTGTTAGTTATTAGAACCTTGGCGTCCTCTAGCGCCTCGTTGCACTCCATTTCAGTGGGCAACTGAGCAAGCTGGTAATGCTCCAACTTATTATTTGTGAACATGAACCAAACCAAGAACCACATCACCACTTCCCCTGATATCGACCCAAATAATAAAAACCTGTCACGACCCCAGCCCCAGCAATCAGGAATATAACTGAGCCAAGAACAAAGTTGATAGCGTTGTCAATCATCTCTTGTTTCTTGTATGCCTCTTCCTTGCGGATGCGCCGCATCTCACCTTCAATCGCCAAGACCTCATCCCAAGCGGAAGGGCCATAAGTCCAGGAGATGTGATCCTTAATCTCTTTGCGCATGGCCTCCATCTTCTTTTTCTGGGCAAAGATTTCTATGGCATTGGCGCTGTTATCGCTCATCATCTTATAAAATGGTGGGTTCTTTGTTTTGTCTTCCGCATACTGGAAGTCAGAAAAAGCAGCACCCCATTTGGCTAAGGTGCCGCTCATCTCTTGAATATCTTTTCCTGCGCTTATCCCCTGCTTGAGAATATTAAACGCGCTAGTGGCTAGACCGACCGCTGTAAAAGGGTCAATCATTTTGTCAGCCCATCTTCGTTAAGACTGCGAGCAAGAGTGCAATGATAGATCCTGTAGTTGCAATCATAATACCTTCCATGCGTTTAACACGGCTAAACAGGTCTTTGAACTGGATCTTTACCTCAGTCTTAATAGCAATGATCTCTTTCTCAAGGCCATCGATGCGATCATGCGCGGATGATATTGTACGTTTGGTCATTCTATTTCGTCCCAACTAGTAGTTTCTTCGTTCCAAGTATAACTTTGCCCATCGTCAGGCATTGCCGTTGGAGCTTCCCATAAGCAGCTAGTCTCATTAAGAACCCAGCTTGGATATGGCTGTGGTGCGTAGAACGCATCCCGTGTAGCGTCATAAGTGTAGCCAATGCCAGCGTAGTTTTTACGGAGAGGTGTGCCACCATTAGTATGTACGCCGCCGTGGGTGTTGTAGCTAGTCTGTATCCATTGACCGGGGCTGCTGTCTACGAATGTATCGAAGAAGTCAGCTTCCGCTACGATGACTTGCTCTACCAAGCCGTTGTTTACTTTTGCATAATGTGCCATTTTATATTCTCCTACTGGAACTTGTAACGGAATATGAACACACCAGAGCCACCAGCAAAGTTTGTTTGGCGGTTGCCATATGAACCTGATCCACCATTTCCTGTATTCGCTGCTCCGGCTGTATTTATAGGTGCGCCAGATGTTACAGAGCCGCCGCCGCCGCCCCCTCTTGCATAGGTTACAGATGATCCACTTATGCTGCTAACTAGCCCCGCACCTCCGTCACCGCCTGTGCTTCCTGTTCCGTCCTGCCCTACGCCAAGAGCGCCCCCGCCGCCGCCCCCGGCTGTTTCAGCATAGGCTGTCCAGTTGCCAGAACCACCACGGTTGCCCTGACCTGTGGTACCGTAGGCTAAAGCTCTAGACTCACCTTCTTGCTCACCTGCCGCTGCGCCTCCTCCTCCAGAACCCCCGTTATCTGCGTCAGTGCCGCTAGTACCCCCTGAAGCGCCATGGCCTCCGCCAAGAGCTAGGCCGTTAAGAGCAAAACTTCGACTACCATTATTAGGATTGGGGTATGAGCCTACACTACCACCAGCGCCTATTATTACACTATACCCAGTGTCTGCAACTGGCCTAAAAGAACCATAGAGACACCCGCCAGCGCCGCCACCGCCTCCAGACATATAGTCCGAAGCGGTGGTCAATCCTCCTGCGGCACCGCCTCCAACTAAAACATACGTTCCCTGTAGAAGTGTGCCAGAGGTATTTGTGATTTGTAACGTACCAGAACTGGTAAAGGTGTGTACCTTATAATCCCCGTCAGTAGTAACCGTTCCGCCTGTAGCTGTAATGAATGCTCCAGAATCCTCTGCAGAACCTATTGTGCCAGTGCCATCACCCACGTTAGTCCAGACGTTATTATCAGCAGTGGCATCTGTAAGGATATACTGCTCACCAGACGTAGAGTTGATCCACAAGTGGCCTACGCCCGATGTAGGGTTACTGTTTGCTGCTGGGTCTGAGGTTGACACCGTGCAGTCAGTTAGATCTGGAAGCTCACTTGCGCCACCATCAGCGTTGTCTCTTGCCTTACTCATGTCTACTGTCCTTTATTTGCGAAGGGTTCTGTTGGCGGTGTGAAGTTGGCGGTATAACGGGCGGTTTTGCTTACACGAAGGTCATCAAGAAAACCTGTAAATTCATTTGCACCATCCGTAGTTCTGCCAATGTAATAAATGTTTCCGTTAAGAGAAGCATTGTCTATGGCGAAGGAACCTAAAGTTGTGTTGGTTGTTCCGACCTGAGTGCCACCAATAAACACACGCAGGTTGGCTCCGTCCCTTGTTGCCGCCAAGTGCGTCCAAGCATTTGTTGGGAAATCCCCAGAACCTACAGTGTAATCTAATACTGTGCCACCATTGTATCTACAAAAGAACCTAACTTGCGCACCAGTGTAGTTAATATTTAGCATATATGAACCGTTGCCATCGGAGTTTCTAGCTGCGCCGACGACACACCTCTGACCTGTCACTGTAGTGTAGACCCAGCTCTCAAGAGTAAAATTACCTGCGCCTAAATCTAATGAATTAGGGGGCAAAGTTGCATAATCACCAGTACCATCTAAAGCCAAAGACGTACCACCGAACTTACTCTGCGTAGAACTGATTTTAGCATCGCCATACAACGTCAGATTGTTCTGCGCTGCGCTGTCTATCGCCTGTCCGTCTGCCATGTTGAGCAAGAGCTTGGTGTTGGTGACGGCTGTGAGTGGGGCTGTTGGTGGGGTGAAGTTAGAAGTGTAAATTGCTGTACCTTTAATGACACGAGCATCGCAAACGTACCCTGTAAATTCTGCAAAACTACCCTGCCATCCAACTTGAAAAGTAGTAGTGTCTGTAAAATTATACATGGTAGTAGAGGTTCCAACAGATACCCCGTTTACAAAGAAGTTGTAAGAACTTCCGTTTCTTACTGCGGCTAAATGTGTCCACTCGTTCATTCCAGCGGAGGCCGTGCTTCTTTTTATAACAGCCGCACCAGTAGAAAATTGCCACAGACCTCCAGATGAAATACCAAAGAGCCAGCCGTTGTTGGAGCCGCCATTTACCCTTTGCATAATTACGTTAGCATTTCCGGTGTTGTAAGTTGTTGGATACGCCCAAGCCTCAATTGTAAAATCATCAGTTCCTAAAACTAGCTCAGAACTATTGTCAACATCTAAATAATCCCCTGTCCCATCAAAGTAAGCACTCGCACCATTCACCCCTGCGCTATAAACAGAAGATGTCAGGAAGGGGCCAAAGGCTGAGACCGCTGGGTTGCCAATTGTTGTAATAGTGTGGTCTGACGTAGAGTTGTCAACAAAGCGATTGCTCTGGCAAGTCAGGAGCTTGGTGTTTGTGACTGCTGTTGGAGGAGACGTTGGAAGTCCTGAAGGCTCGACTGCCGTTCCTTTTATAACTCTTACACTCGCAATGGTTCCAGTAAAGAATTGAGTATCGCCAGCGTGTTGTACGCCAATGTTTAAACTGTTGCTGTTAAAATTACTGCTATCGCTGACGTTACTGCCGCTTTGAACTCCATTGATAAAGAACTTGTTTACACCGCTTGCCCGTGTCCAACAAAAGTGTGACCACTCTCCTTCTGGAAAAGTACCACTTTCAAATAAATAAGAGGATGTAACCTCATTATAGACTTGAAACCTGTTTGATGCGTCTCGACCAAGTTTCCAACCAGATGCCTCTGCACGATTGTCTACGATGTTTTGAATAGCACCCGACGCTGTTGGAAACGCCCAATATTCAACGGTTAGATCACCTGTGCCGAACTCATAGTCCGTGCTTGCAGAAGAACTGAGGCCATCACTCCCATCAAACGCCACACCCCACTCACCATCAGGCCGAGCAAACGGGCCGAAGCTACCCTGTGTTACATTGCCATTTGCTGTGATGGTGTGGTTGCTGGTGGAGCTATCATCGAACACGTTGTTGGTGCCGTTGTTGCTGCCATCGAAGTGAGACAGGAACGATACCGTGTTGAACAGATCGTCAACAGGTATTTCTATGCCACTAAGATTACCAAACCCTCTGGCAGATGCAGCCCCAAATGTAGACAGTAAAGGCATTCTTAATCCTTATGCGAACTGAGTTTGGCTTGCTAACACTGTGAACGTAGCGTCAGCAGTCTTGATGATTGTAAAGTTATAGCTGTCTATCCCACTGGCATTGCCTGCGCTTGGAGCCGTACCGCCCTGCCACTTAGGTGTGACCGCTGATCCATCTACCTGATACACGTTGAGATAGTACGGAGTTGCTCCATTAGTCAGCAGCACAGCCACGCTCAAGCTCTGACCTATAGCCAAGTTAGCATTGACGTTGCTAAAGTTAATAGTGCGGTTAGCCGTTTGATCCGCTGTGTATAGCTCAACAGCCTGTGCGGTTGTGTCAAAGGTTATTGTGCCTGTAGTAGACGTTTGCACAGTTACCTTTTCATAGACCTCTTCGATGTCTAGCGTGCCGTTTACAGTGGCAGAGGTTGCTGTAACGCCAGCGAGCGTTGTGGCCCCTGTAACGCCTAAAGTAGTGCTTGCAGTGAGCGAACCCTGTACTGTTATACCGCCAGCAAACGTGCCACCAGATGAGGCTGACACTGTATCGGCCACTGTGAAGCTTGCAAAAGCATAGACGTTAAGAAGATCGCCTGTTGCAGCGCCTATGCCTAGAACAACGCTAGTGCCGTTAGATGCAGTGTAGTCAGACGGATCTAGTATCACGCCGTTCATTACAACTTGGATGTTGAGTGCTGTGTATCCCAGCGTAGCGCCGTTATCGTCAGCACCAGAGAATGTTGTTTGACCAGACGTTGCTGTAAACTCATACAAGATTAACGAGGCAGAGCCGGAAGACGAAGCTGCAATCCAGTTAGACCCATCATAGACACGCATTTCGTTTGCGTCTGCCGAGAAAAATAGCGCCCCTTCGACCAGTGGATTTCCGTCATTGTCTACAGTCGGGCCTGTCCCGTCACCAGGGTAGCCTGTTTTGCTTCCGAGATACTTATCATCAAATGAATCAAACGCAGCCGCAGCATTCGCCGCAGAGGTGGCCGCAGAAGTGGCAGATGTTGCAGCCCCAGATGCAGAGGTTGCAGCATTAGTTTCAGATGTAGCCGCAGCCGCAGCAGAAGCCGCAGCCTCACTAGCTTTTGTGGTTGCAGTAGTGGCCTGCGTTGTAGCCGTTGCGGCGCTAGTTGCGGCGTTGGTCTCAGATGTTGCCGCGTTTGTCTCAGCGGTTTCAGCATTGGTCTCCGCAGTTTCAGCAGCGGTCTGTGCAGTTTCCGCAGCAGTTTGTGCTGTTGAGGCGTTGGTTGCAGAAGTGGACGCCTCGCTTGCTTTGGTCGTTGCTGTGGTTGCAGATCCAGACGCAGAGGTTGCGCTAGTGGCCGCATTGGTTTCTGAGGTAGCAGCAGCGGCAGCACTCGCCGCAGCATTAGTGGCGTATGTCTGTGCGTTGCTTATCTCACTGGCAGTCGGACCCGGCTCTGGATCGCCAGACGTTTCGTTAAAAGATAGAGTCTTGCCCTTACGATCATCCTTTAGAGGTAGCTCCATGTCGGTAAACACATCACCAGGGTTCACAAACAAGCCACGACTTAACTTCTCATCAAGCTGTTGAGCCATAATCACGTTGCTATCGAGTTGTTCATTCAAGCTTGAAGCCAGAAGATCACCGGCAGTAACGAAGTCTGTAGTCCGTTCCAGAAGGCGACCACCGATTATTGTCAAAACATCTGAGGCGACAACGGCAGATCCTAGAGTAATAGATCCCGTCCCATTAGCGTTGATTGTGACCGTGTAATCTGCGGTTAGCGTCAGCAGTGTAGTATTCTTATAGACTGCGATATCGCCTTCTGCTAAGATGTTGAACGTAAAAGCAAACGGACCGGTTCCGGTATTACCTGTGAACTGAACCCGGCGGGTTACTGGATTAATTGCGATATCACTCATGTCGTTTTCCCGTTCCTTTGTTCACTCTATAGCAGATTAGTTCCATTTACTCAAACACGTTTGATAGATCTGGAGATCTTCTTGGCGTCATTTCCCCACGGCTCCACCAGTGGTTCTGACCATATTCGCGGCGGTATCTAGATTCCAGCCTGCGCTTCTTCGTTTCAAAATCAGGATCAGCCCACTTCTTTCCCTGGTCCAGAACCATACGTTCTAAAGCAAGTCGGGAATACCATAGGGATGAACCTGGGGTATAACGTCCAGCAAAGGTAAGGAACTCAGAGGCAACATTCGTGTCCTCTCCTTTGACAGCTTGTGTAAGATTGCCGATTGTAAGCTTTCTAAAGTCATCTGCAAATCCGACAACAGGACCGGCAAAGGTTTCTGCAAGCCCACGGTCGTATCTGTTTACATCTGAGAATAGGAAGTCTCCGTATATACCAAGCCCCCCACCCTGCATGAAAGCTGCGCCCCAAAACTCTGGGCTATCCATTGGCCTTGGATCTCGACCTTTGCTCATTTCCTTTAGCTGCATCGCAAGAGCGCCCATTAGCGTAGTGCTGATTAGTAGGTCTGCGAAGTAAGTTCCCTTTGTCCCAGTAGTTGGCTGGGCCAATCCTCGCATGATGTGTGTATTTACCAGGGTAACACCAAACCCCTTATACATGGCAAAGGATCGTGTAAGCTCACCAGCAAGCGTACCTGGGCGGGTTTCGTCTACCAAAGCAGCACGGCCCCTAATCGATGTGCTGGGGACAGCAAAGTTAGTTTCTGTTTCCACCATTACCAAAAGGCTAGTGGCTAGATCACGGGCTAGGTCTGATCGTATGTCGGTGCGCGCCTCGATGTCTTCAGCTCTGAGGAATGAAGCACCCTCATATTCATAAAGAGGAGTTGCTCTTACAATCTCCCAGCGATCTGCATTAATGTTGTAGTGATCTAATGTTTTACGCATCATCGGATCTAGCTGGTCAAACGTCTTGCCTGCGTTATCTGCAAGATTACCCAAGAACTCCATGCCAAACGCCCACTTGCCAGCGTTGGTCCAAGGGGAGAGCAATGAAGCCCTCATCACAAAGTCGGCTACTCGCCTGGTAACTTCTGGTCCAGATAGGTCTCCTACATAGCGCATTTGAGCGGCAGCGAGAGTTGACCAACCTTCAGCGGTAAGGCCCAACCTGACTGCAAGCTTACCCTTTTCCTCTAGGGATAGCGGGTTCATAAACTTTAAATAGTTCTGGACCATTTTAGTTTGAGGCAAACCAACCATTGTTCGAGCAATACGGCCAAAATTCATATCAGTTATGGCAGAGATAGCAGCAGCACCTAGCTGTGCTGATTGCAATACCTGTCGAATCCCTGCAAAACTGTAAGCTATACGGCTATCAACAGGGGCATTGATGTTTCCGTTTACGTTTGAGTACAAGGTATCTATGGCTGTACTCGACCTACGAGCAGCATTTTCTGCGGCTTGATCTCCAGCAGCATCCTTCTGCAAAGTCTGTTTTACAAAATTCACAGTGGCATTTGGGTTAGGTCCAAGAACTTCCATTAAAGCAATGTCACGAGACATCGTATCGATATGGCCCATCATCGCATCAAAAGCATTTGGATTGCCAAATTTCTCTTGGTACTCCATCCAGGCATCTGCATTTTTAAATACAAAGAATCGATGGTCCTGATTGCGCAACGCAAGCGACTTGTTTCCAACCATAGATCCAGGCTTCAGTTTGTTAAAGCCATCTGTAACTATAGTTTCGTGAGCATCTCTCAGCGCAATTTCTAATTTCTCAGGAGAAAACTTTAAACCTGTCTGCTCATCTATCATCTTGTTCAAGTCTAGCCGGGTGCGAATAAACTCATTCCACTCATCATAACTTGATTGACGCACCCTCATTGTGTCGTGCATCTGAGGCATACCCCAATCAGCTCTTTTAGGAATTGCTCCGCCAGCAGCGTTGAACCTGGTGCGCAAATATTCAGCAGAAGCCTTCCAAGCCTGGGCCATCTCACGGGCAGCAGGGCTGTCTGTTGATCCCTCGCTGAACACCTCGCGAACCATATCTTTTAGATCGGCTTTATTCCTTGTCTGTCCAATGACATTACGCCGAAACGTAGCTAAGAAATCATCGAGCTTGCGCGTGGCGCTTCTAGTAACGGCTTGCTGCACCTGGGCAACGCTATTAAATTTAGAGGTTTCGTCCTGTTCAAACAAAGCTTTTGCGGCGATGCTTTTGTCTGTCCGTCCTGTAATCGTGCGATAATTATTTAGATCGTTGTTGATTCGTTGCCAGGTAACAGCTTGAAGCATAGCGCGTCTCTTGCGCTCAGTTGCTTTCTTCCTTGCAGCAACAGTTGTTTCCGTAGCAGCCCTAGCTTTCGCGGCAGCAGAACCCATTTGCCTGTTGTATTTAACCTCAAGCTCGTCAAACAATCCAAGGATCTCATCAGCCTTTTCTTGAGAGATCTGCCCTTCAGCAACACCGTCATTGATACAGTTTTTAAAAGTCATATTGTGCAGAACTCCAATCGAGCAATCATTGCATCCTCGCTATCCATCTCACTTTTAAGATCTCGCAGCGTCACAGTAGTGGATTCAACCAAGCCAGTTTCTTCATTAAGCCGCTGCCCAATTGGAACTTCAAGATCCATGTCTGCGTCAGCTAAAGCTTCTGTTTGGATAAGATCCTCTGCACCCTCGCGCTCTGCGCTTCTGATAGCGTCTGGTCCTGTTCGTCCACCCGGAGGTACATCGAAGCTAGATCCGAGTAACGGGTTTTCTCCTGAGATTTCTCTGACGGTTTTAGGTTCATTGAAGCCACCGTTGTTGTCAATTTCTGCATAGCCATCTGCCACGCCCTCCTGTTTTAATGTTTTGTAAGTAGCTGAAGGATTAGACCCAACCCGATCAAGGTACTCTGGGGGAATAATTCTTCCGGTAGACACAAATCGCCGGATCATACGTTGAAAAGCGTTCTCAGGAGTTACGTCCATATTTACAAGACGAACTTTGTAACCCTTATTCTTATATAGCGATATCACATCACGAATACTAGAGGCTGAATAACCTACTTTTGGCAGCACAATATTTGTGCCACGCTCTATCATTAATGCTTGCAATTCTTTTGCTAAATTAGAACTTTCCTCATGCACAGCAGAAGCCCCAATGCCACCTTCATATTCTGGCAAAGTCTTTTTGATCTCGTCACTATCGAGGATTGCAGACCTGTTAGCTATGGCTAACTCATTTGCTATGGTGCTTTTACCAGCAGCCGGGGGACCAAGAACTATAGTAAGTTCTTTGTTTGCCAATACTGGCTCAACATCTAAATTTAACTCTTTAAATGCCAAAGCTTCAGCGTCACGCTCGAACCGAAGCATAGCTTCATCCGTAGAAACAACATCCTCACCGTTTATTTTGTAGACGCGAGAATTGTGCCAATCATCTGAATCATAGCCATCAATCTTAACGGTATCTGGCCTAGACTCAATTTCATCTAAGGCCGACAAAACAGATGGATGATTGTCTATCTGTTCTCTCGTTGAGTTCTGGTCCAGCAATCTGCTGAGATCTTGCAAGCTACCAGGCTCAATCTCATCAGCACCAAACATATCGGCAATAAGCTGATCTGCCTGCCGTTCCGAAGCTACGCCTGACGGCTCATCGAATCCTTCAAGGGCTGGCTCGTCTGTAACTTGAGATCTAGTGATCTCCGGCGCACCATCGACAGCGCGTCCAATGTCGCCAGTAGATACGCGGTCGAAGTCGCCCGATTCAATTGCTCTTCTGACAGCATCGAGGAATCCACCTGTTGCTGCGACATAGCTGTTTGTGTCTCTGGCTGTTCTTGCTGCATCATTGAGGGCGTCTGAGAGCGGCCCTTTGCGGTTTGCAAGCGTTTGGAGGAGCGCGATCGTTTGGGCATCTGTATTCGCCTTTCTTTGGTTTACGTCCTTTACAAGAACATTTCCTTCTGCCTCTAATCTCTCAGAGTTTCTTACAAGGGTTTCAAATGCTGCCTTGTCACGGCGCAATTCTTTATAAGCCCGGTCCAGAACTTTAGCACGTTCCACATAAAGGCTTTCAGTTACCAGCTCTTCACCAAACAATGAGATCTGTTTTACCTGGTCGGCATCTGATTCGCGTACCTGACGAACAATAGCCTCTGCCTGGAAAGCATTGCTGGGATCTGCCTTAGCCAAAACCTCAATAGCTGCGTCCTGGAGACCTTCATCATCGATCAGCCGACCCACAATCGCACCGTAGTTTGGCGGCACAACTCCGTTTACAACAGCACCAAACGCAGTATCACTTAGGCCCATCATGTCCCTGGCTTGCCGTACAAGCTCAGAGCGTGGCGGAAGCTCAGATATGCGACTAGGATCTACCCTGAGAACCTTTGCTGCATCTATGGACGTTCCTGTGCCTTCTGCGATGTTCTTCATTGCCGCGATTACACGGGCCTCTGGTGGCGTTATGCCATCTGTCTCACGAAGCTTGTAAGCAAATACCCGGATATCCTGAGAAGGATCTTGTGAACGTATGCGCTTTGCCAAACCAAGGCGCTGGTGTCCATCTGCAATAGCCATCCGGCCATCAGCATATTCATAAACAGTAACAATACCGGCCTTGTACTTATCCCAGGTAGTAATCCCCTGGAGGCGCTCAGTCACACCGAACTCATCTCCGCCCTCTTTAAACTGGAATGTCTTGGCATCCACCTCAATATCCATTGGGTCAAGATCGTAAATGACGCCATCTAGGTTATCTACCGATCTTTGCGCAGCCTGGGGACTAATTGGCGAAGTTGGCTCACTTGGAATGCGAGGTATTTCGCCCTGCCGTACAGCAGCACTAGCATCTGACAGTCGTGCCTCATGTTCAAATTCAGCCTCAATGCTGTTAGGAGACTGTAAAGGGTTAGAGGATTCAATGTCAGCTTGGTTGTCTAACGCATCAACTATAGCTTGGTCTTCTATATCCAAAGGCTTTTGCAATTTGTTCTTGAGAACATTCCAGCCTTTGAGACCCTGCTCTCCGGTCATTCTTATAGTTGCACCAGCAGCAGGCAGAGCCGCGCCGAATGCAGCTTGCATACCTACGTTTTTAATGAAGTCCTCATAACTGTACTCTAGTCCAAGTTCGTCATACCATTCCTTAACATCAAGCTCTGTTATAGCACCAGCACCAGCGTTCACAGCCGCGCTTTGCGCTATGTTTTTCCAAAGAGTTTTGGACCAACCTCCGAATGGCATCGTGTAAAGTGTGACAGGATCTCCAAATCCAGTACCCATTGCTCCAACGAATCTTGCTGCACCCCTGATAAAACCAGGGTTATTTCTTACAAGCTCCGCCATTTCCGCTTCTTTGTTCTCAACAAAGCTTTTCATGGTATCGTCTAAGAATTGAGGGTTTACTTTTTTCAGTTCAGCGGGAAGCCAATCGCTATTCTGTTCAATATAAGAATAGATCTCTTCGGTCTTTGCTCTGTATCTTGTAGGCGAATTTTCAAACAACCAAATTGCTGGATTTTCAAATTCATTACCAGTTGAATTAAGCTCTTCAACAATTGGAGACCAAACATCAAGCAACGTAAAGTTCTTACTGTTAGAACCAGTGCCGCCCGTGTATTTCGTGGCATCAAAAGCCTTTGTCAAATTCTCCGTAATAGAATTAGGTGCTTGAGATATCGCGTTTTGAGGAAGGAAATCTAAGGAATCTGGTTTGTCAAAGTTCATTGGACGGCCTCAATTAACTTCAGAATATCGAACCTAAAAGGTGCGCCACTTAAATCAGAAACATATTTCGGCTCACCGTACTGAGTTGACCCAAAAGTAATACCGGCCATATTGCCACCCAGAGAAAGAACCTGCCAGTCATTTTTAGTATTTATTATTCCGTCACCATTTACTGAACTCAAAATACCCGCATCTACGACCTGATTGCTTGCTGCATATGCGGAGCTAAAATCAATATTGTTTAGTGCGTTTTCTATAGCTTCAGCACTAACACCGGCAGGCAAAAGAGTATTTTTTCCGCGAACTTCTTGAATGCCGCCAACAGAAACCCCGTCAGAAGACTTCATTCCAGAAGCCATTTCAATTGACTCTCTCCATAAGTCTGCGGAAAACTTATCTTGGCCTTGAGAAATATCAGCGTAAATCAGTTTTGCAGTTTCCTGTATTACCTTTTTGGTATTAGGTGCAAACTTCAAAGCCTCGTCTGTTAGTTCCAAAAATATAGATTCTGTGTTTGTAGGAGTAAAATCATTTATCTTGTTGCCAGCTTTTAAATACTCAAGACCCCGAAGCGCAAAGTTGGCGGCGCTCATATTTCCTTCATTTACCAAAGCGCCGATACCAGCGAACTCTGGGGAAGAGCTAGATATTTCTGAAAGCATCTGTGGAACCGCTGGACCTCCTCCTTCGACAATACTGCCGAGGAAAGACATCAGTTTAGACCTATCTGTTTGGGGCGATTTTAAAAACTCTGTAAGGAGATCTCTTTCCTGAGCCGTAAAAAATTTAGGCTCTACGCCATACTTAGATGCAATCACCTGAGCGTCAACTACACGCTTCTTAACATTAGCTATAACATCAGGATTTTGTGCAGTTGGATTTATTGTGGAGATTTGTATTTGATTATTGTTAGAATCTTTCACTCCAACATTCATAGCAAAAGTTAATGGATCATCTGCAAGTTGAGTTTCCATATTGCTCAACATTTTTTCAGCAAGGTTTAATTGCTTTAGCTCAATAGATGTATCAACCCCCTCTGCACGGAGACCAGACATATAATCAGCAATCTGCGCTGGGGTATATGCCTGCAATCGAGATCCAAGCTCACCGGTTTCTAATAAAGTTCCAAGCTCTGCTTGCAGATCTCCACGCAAATTAGGTGGGATTTCAGAAAGTCTTTCCACAAGGCTCGCCATGTCTTCAGGATTTACGGCTATTCCCTTGTCAACGATATCTTGGAATGTGCTTACATCGCTTGATAGGGCATCAACTATTGGCTCAAACTGTGCCTTTTCCGCATCAGACGCAGCCTTCATAGCTGTTTTAGCGGCTGTTAAATAAGCTTGAGCAACCTGCAATGTTTCAGCTTCTAGCAAGGTATCAATGCCAGCTCCCCCTAATCCCTGTATCCCGGACTTGAGAGACTCAACTTCATTGTAAAGATCTTCAGCCGTCATGGATCTATACACTGATGCATTTTCTGCGTTGAACTCTAAATCTGCAATAGCAAGTCTTGCTGCTGCGCCTTGATCCCCCAGGGCATCTGCGCGCTGTTTCAGAGTAGCAACTTGTTTTTCAGAAGGCATCCCACCCAAAGCAAGAACTCTTTCAAGCTCTGCGACTTCCGATACAACAGCGTTATTCTCACCCCTAGTTACGGCAAGAGCGGAGTTATAATCTGCGTTTAGTGATTTTCTAATGCCTTGCGTTTGGGATAACGTCATGCCAGGGAGAGCTTGAGTCTCCATGATTTTAAGCATTTCTTGCTTTCCCTCAAGTGATGCAACATTAAATTCATACACTAGCTTTTCTTTGTAAGCAGCATTGTAAACATTCTCTGCAAATTCAGCGGCTTCAGACTCTGTAGCACCAAGCCCGATCTGAAGCTCTGTTTCAACGGCGATCTTCTTGTTTATTTCTTCTATGGTCATGCCGGGAAGGATTGCCGATTCTAATATGCCCTTTGCTCCACGTTCAGCAGCATTAGATCTTTTTATCGCCTGCTTTTGAGCCTGCAATTTAACATAATAATTAGAATACTTTTCAGTTGCCGTAGCAGCAGCACCTTGCAAATTAACTTTTAAGACAGAAGATGCAGTTGGATCTATTACCCTGAGAGACTCCGAGTAACCATCAGTTACATCTGCAAGCTGTGACTGAATGACCGAGAAGGGAGTTTCATTCTTTTCACCGTCAGTCAAAATACGGGAGATCTCAATCTCAGCAGTATTCTGAATTTCAGCAACAGCAACGCGACTTCCAAGCTCATACGCCGCACGATCAGCAATGGTAAACGCACCACCCTTTTCATCAATAGCCTCTAGTGTTGAGACCGCGCCCTCTTCCTGCACTCGCTCTTGACCGCGAATTGTAGCAGCCCTAGCAGCTTCCTTAAAAGCAAAGTCGGACATACGATTAAGTTGCTGAGAAAGGTTCTGAGAATATCTTGCCTGCTCCCGCGTATCAGCAAAATCAATACTACCTGGTTGACGGGTTCTTACACCTAATCGCTGATATCGTGGGAGCTGTGCCATTCTTTAACCTAACCTAACTAAATAACTGACCGGCCATGTAAGCCGCTTCGCCAACACTTGCGGCGGCGCTTACGTTTGCACTTAGCTGGGCAGTTCGACCAGCGGACCTGTATATTCCAGCCTGTTGTGTTGCCTCACCTAGAGCGAGAGCCGCGTTGTCCTCAGAGATTGAAAACTCTCTACTGCCTTCCGACATAGCAAACATCTGCATAGTTGCAGCCGATCCAGATGTAGGATCTACACCACCAGCACCGGCACGGGCAACAATCGCCGCAAGTGTTTCATTTAGATTTCGCAAAGCATCAGAGCCTTGCTGTTTATAAGCAATCGCCTCAGATCGACCTTTTAAATCCGCAGCCTGAGCTTGCTGTTCGTAACCCGCTTGTTGAGCGCGACCAACATCTCTTTGCGCACTAGCCTGCCCTAACTTACTTCCAATCGATATGGCTGTAAAAGCATATTCCATTTTAATTCCCCACGCTCAAACGGTACTCAAGACCGAGAACAATCATTTCCAATGGAACATTCTGGCTAATCGTAATCTGCCCCGTTCCGCTATAGCCCAGCAAGCCATGCACAGTTTTTATGCCAGTGAAAGCCTCTACCGGTGAGTCCAGCACATCCTCGCCAAAGTTTCTAAACGAGATCTGCTTGCCGTTAATCGTCATATCCTTCGTGCTGTTCACAATAGCATCAACCTGGATAATACGCTTCTTAAAGCCCTGCACAGATCCAGAAGATAGCACCGGCTCCGCAGGCATTGTTCTAGCCGTGACCGTGTAATTCAAACCAACCTGGTAGCTAGACGTAGCAGCCGAAGCAAAAGTAACTGTGTAGGGAGATGCTGGGACCGTCTGTTCTGGCTCCAGAACGCCATCTCTAATGATCTGGACTGTCTCCCCCTCAAGATGCTGTAACGTCACTGAGGACGCCGCTCCGCCCTCCTTAGCGCTATCTAGCGTGAGATCTGG
>Ga0208134_1000894_pt1 | contig 18632 bp, 25 predicted proteins | sample VirMetDEL_Mar_31_FD_184515 | JGI IMG/M metagenome (GOLD analysis project Ga0208134, IMG submission 184515) | Aqueous microbial communities from the Delaware River and Bay under freshwater to marine salinity gradient to study organic matter... | ecosystem: Environmental > Aquatic > Marine >... | reverse complement strand
TCCAGGACAAATAGCAAGAAGCCTCAGAATAGCTCCTTCAAAGCGTCAAATCCTTCAACTTCCTAAAGATTTACTACTTAAACATAATGCTCTTATCTTTCATAAAGGCTCATCTTTATCTTCCACCCAAAGAAGGATGGTACAGGATAGAGTAGCTTATGGATTAAACAATAATACTATTAAGCCAGAAGAAGTTGCTCATGAGGTAAATAAACTTAATGCTATGATACAAGGAGAGCTTGTTAAAGCAATAGAAGATATAGAAGTAAATGAACCACAAGAAATCAAAGTAGATGATAGTAGTATTAGTCAATCAAAAGGATCTGGAGAGTAAACTTAAAAGTATTTTAGATACCGCGAAGCTTAGAGACACAAATAATATTGTTATTATGACAGAAAGAAAATGGCATATGGAAGTGTTTAAGTTCTTTTTAGAACATAAAGCAATAGGCAGAATTAAAATAGGAGGATCTACATTCTTTTTAATTAAAGAAATGAGAATCGAATTAAAACCAATAGATTATTATGTCTGATAAAAAAGAAGATCAATTTAAAAAAGAAAGCCCGTATGATTTTAGATTAAAAACATCAGATCATGCTATTCTTAATGCTCCTCCAATAGAGGAACCGAATATATCATTTACTCTTAGTAAAGAGAATAATAATGAAGAAATACTTAGATTCACGCCAGATAAGATGTTCTTACGTGGTAAAGAAGTTGAATGTCCTCAAGATATTATAGATGGTATGAGGGCTTGGCTAACACAATGGAATTACATTGCAACACAGCCAACTAATGAAAATGGTATTACAATAGCTAAGGATCCACAGGAAGGAGAGTTAATAATTCTACATGATAATGATTATTTTATGTCACGCATGAGTATTAACCCTTGGACAATGAAAGTATCTGATTACAAATACAGTATGAAGAATGAAACTATTAAGTAAAGCAGAAGAGATTGCCCAAGGATACAAAAACCTAGTGAAATCTAAATTAGGATTATCTAGTGAAGAAGATGAAAAAATATTTAATGCTCGCAGAGAAATATGTGATGAATGTGAGTTTAAGTCAGCAATGGACAGATGCTTAAAGTGTGGATGTCCATTAGCAGCAAAAACAAGAAGCTTAATTAGTGAATGCCCAATAGAATTATGGTAGAATCTAAATTCGTAAGAAATGAATATGCTGACGGTGCAGTTATTACAATAGAGTGGGATACTCTTTATAGTGGAGAGTGGCCATTCGGAGACACGGATGTTAAAATAATTAGACATAAAACAAAATTTTACTAATGAAAGATTTATTTATGAAAAAAATAGGAGAAACATTTGAAATAGAATTTACACAAGGATGGCCACAAAAAGGTGAAATATTAGATTCTAAAATTTTTAACCTTAAAATGGAAGTATTATCGGAGCCTAGAATAAAAAACAATAAATGGTGGCAAAGGTTAATTAATTTCATTACATTTGATAGATATTATCAAAGAACTTGGACTTATATAGTAGAAAGATTATAATGAGAGATTTATTTTTAGAAGCAAAAGTATTAGATTTTTACACAAAGCTTTCAGGAGAGACAAAGAAGGAATATGCAAAACACTTTGATATAAAGTCATCGAGAGTGGGAGAAATAAAAAAAAGAGAATCATGATGTTTAAAATGGTATTACATGAAGAAGTTGTTAAATTTCTTGAAAGAACAGGAACTGTCTGGAGAGACGGAAACGGTGAAGAGTCATTCGTTGTAAATAACTCATGGTATAAGAAAACAGATCAACCTGGAGTCTATACAGTACAATTTTTAGAACAAGTAAAACCACATAGGAATGACAGATATTAAATTTGACCAGGAGGTTAGAGATGGAATTAAAGCAGGAGTAGATGCTCTAGCTAACGCAGTTAAAGTGACATTGGGGCCTAAAGGAAGAAATGTGATTATTCACAGACTCAATGGGCAAGATGATAAAGTTACTAAAGATGGTGTTACTGTTGCTGACGCGATAGAACTTGAAGGTGATTTAGAAAGTATCGGTGCAAATGTTGTTAAACGTGTTGCACAGAAATCAAATAAAAATGCAGGAGATGGAACTACTACTGCAACAGTATTGGCTCAAGCCATATTAAAAGAAGGGTTAAAACTTGTATCAGCAGGGTTTAACCCTTTGGAAATTAAAAAAGGTATTGATAAAGCAACTAATGTTATAGTAGAAGAATTAAATAAAACTGCAATACCGGTAGCATATGATTCTCCTATGATAGAACAGATTGCTACAATATCTGCCAACAATGATCCTGAAATAGGTAAGCTGGTTGCTGAAGCATTTCTTAGTGTAGGTACTGATGGGGCTGTATCTGTTGAAGATGGTACTGGTTTTGAAACTGTATGGTCTAAAGTGGATGGAATGCAGTTCGATAGAGGATTGATAGCTCCTTATTTCTCTACTTCCCCAGAAAAGATTGAAGTATCTATGTTGAACCCTTTAATATTAGTTATTGAAGGAAAGATGACAACTAAAGAGCAAGCAGTGGCTGTGCTAACACCTATAATTGAATTAAGAAGACCTTTATTGATAATTGCTGAAGATATTATAGGTGATGCATTAAGTACTCTTACATTAAATAAATTAAAGGGTGGTCATCAGATAGCAGCAGTAAAAACACCTGGGTTTGGTGAATATAGAAAAAGATTAGCTGAAGATATAGCCGTGACAATAGGTGCTAATGTAGTACCAGAGGATATGGTAATTGACATTAAAAAAGAATATGTAGACCAACTGTTCGGAACATGTCAAGCAGTCAAAATAGACCAAGCAAATACAGTAATAATGGGAGGTGTGCCAGTTGACGGAGAAGTAGAGAAAAGGATTAAGGAAATTGAAATAGAACTAACTAATAAAAAGATAACTCAATTTGAAAAGGACAAACTCAATGAAAGAAAAGCTAAATTAGGAGGAGGTGTAGCAGTAATAGAAGTTGGTGCCAAGTCTGAAATTGATATGAAAGAATTGAAGGACAGAGTGGTAGACGCGAAGGAAGCTGTAATATCTGCACTAGAAGAAGGAGTAGTTCTTGGAGGAGGAACCGCACTACTCAACTGTAAAGACTTAGTAGTGAAGGTGTTAGAAAATACTGACGAAGCAATAGGGGTGCAACTTATAAAGAAAGCAATCGAAGCACCATTCAGAACTATATGTGAGAACGCTAATGTAAGTGCTGATGTGAAGATAGCAAGCGTATTGAAACATAAAGGAAGATTTGGATATGATGCAAAACGTGATGAATTCCATGACATGCTTGTTGTTGGAATTTTAGATCCTAAAAAAGTAACAAGGATAGCCCTTGAAAGTGCCGCATCTGTGGCAGGAACATTATTAACCACTGCTTGTGCAGTTATAGAAAAATAACATGACACATGAAAGTATTTTAAGAGAGATTGAAAGAAGAGAATATTACAACAATTTTGCTCCATTTCCCGTATATGATACAGAGATTATTAACGATTTAAAAAAATTAAGCATGATAACATCAAAAGAAAACAGTAATAACGAACCTGTTACGTATTGTAAAACATGTCTTTCTATTCATATTAAGACAGTAGAATTTGAAGATACAGAGCAGGAAGTTGATTACTGCATATCATGTAGCAATACTGATCTGGGAAAAACACATATTTCTGAATGGGAAGATATGTATAAAGAAAGATACGGTGAAAAATTCTTAGATAAATAGAAATGGTTAATATTCTAATGTTAGATGGTTGGAGTGAAAATGGAAGTAAATTAAATTTTACTAAAAAAGATTCTGATTTAAAATACTTAGAAAAATATACCTCAGATCTTCATAATGGTGTATATGAAATTAATAAGCTTTTAACAATGAGTAAATATGTTATTAGCACATTAATAACTGGAGAAAAAAATAATTATGAATTATCTGTAAAAATAGAATATTATGGCAATAAGTCAGAACATGAATATAAAAAGGATTCACACAGACAAGAAATCCATATTTAGATATTGGTTGGAGTTTTTAAAACCATACCATAAGCTTAGATCTAAAGAAATCGAAGCTTTAAGCCTAATGCTATACTATAGATATGAATTATCTCGAGAAATAAAAGATCCAGATATGGTAGATATGATTTTATTTTCTACTCAAACTAGAAATAAAATTAGAGAAGATCTTGGAAAAATGGGTCAGAAAGTTTTTAACAACCTGCTTACATCATTAAGAAAAAAGAATATTATTAGCAAAGACAATAAAATAAATCATGTTTTAATACCTAATATGACTGAAGATGGATTTAAGTTGGTATTTGATTTTGAGGTAAAAAAATGAAATTAAGCAGAGCAGACAAAATAAAAGCAAAAGAATTATCTGAAAAATACGGGCTAGATCTTGATATAATTGAAAAAATCATTGCATCTCAATATGAATGTATTCAAAAAAAGACTAGAGAACTAAATTTTAAAGACGGATTAAGTCGAGAAGAATTTGATAAGAAAAAGACTAATTTTAATATTCCCGGAATAGGAAAATTATATGCTTCATTTTATCTTTATAAAGAAATACAGAAAAAAAAGAAAAAAAATTAGGATATAACTTTATATTTTAATACATTAGCAATTATAATTATTAATATTTAAACTAAAAACAATGCAAAGATTAATTAACGCGATTGACAAAGCAACCAGAGCAGGAGCATATACTCTTGAAGAAACAGCTAACATTTTACAAGCTATTGACCAAGTTGGTGGAATTGTAGCAGAACATAATAAGCTTGAAAAAGCTAAAAAAGAACAAAAGGAAGCAGAAGAACAAAGAGCTTTAGATTTGGCTAAATTCAAAGCTGAAGAAGATGCTAAATTGAAAAAAGGACTAGAAAAAGCTTAATGGATAAAAAAGGACAGATTACTAAAGACTTAGAGGTTATTGCCAAAGAAGAAGCTAGAGATTTAGGCATCGAAGACTTTTTTGTTCAAAGAGATAAAAAAAACAGAGGGACTGGAGGATTAATTGATGATGTTGAACATCTTGTATCTCATGAGAGTTCAGTTAAAGAGGAATTGTATGAGAAGTCTTTGAAGGTAAACAAACTTCCTTCTCATATAGTTCCAATGTTCGGAGGTGTATTCTTAACAGCAAGAAGAAATAAGTTACAAGAAAATGGAGTCTATTTACCAACTGCATCATACGGAAAAGGAAGTGATACAGATATGGATGTAGATTTTGCTGACAAACAAATTGTTCTTGCTTGCGGGCCACATGCTAGTCAAGTAGCTAAAGGAATGGAAGTTGTTATTAATATGGATAACTTTAAAAAAAGACTAGAAAATAATTTAGCACAAAAATTAAACAAAGAATTTAAGTATGAATTACCAATAGAAATTATAGAAGGTACTGAATACTTATATGTATCAGAAAGAGATATAAAGTATATCTCTAATACAAATAACGTGGTAATTAAGCCACCAAAAAAATAAGAAATGGGATTATTAGACAGCAAAAAGCCAGACAATAAAAATAAGGCTCAAAAAGTCAAAAAAGAGGAAGTTAAAACTCATAGTCAGAAAATTTCAGATTTGCTTAATAAAGCAAAAGAAATGCTAGAAGACTCTCCTCAATCTGTACCAGTTAGAGGATCATTAATTCATCTTAGAAGAGCCATAGGTGATTTAGGACAGGCTGGAAAATTTCAGAAAACTTCTCCTACTAGCGATGAAGAATAAATAAGTATCATACACTTATGAGGATAGCCTTACTTGACAGTAGGGCTTTTTTTTTGTATATTGCTTTTTTAGGAGATAATATTATGAATTTATTTGAAGTAGTAAACAACGTAGTTACGTTTAGTCCACAAGCATTAGCTATTAAACCATTTAAAGAAATTTGGGATAATGACGAGTCTAAAGACAAATATGTAGCTACACAAGAATTAGCATATATATATTATATGGCTGACGAGAGAAGTGACTATAAGTATATACTTGATAATGAAGAAAGAGAAGAGGAAATAGTTAAAATACTTAATATGCCAAAAGGCTGGTCAGGAAAGAAAAAAGAACTTATACGTGCTATTCATTATTATGAAAGACTTTCTGAAACTACAAGCACTAAATTACTTAAAAGCACTAGGCTTGTTTTACAAAAAATATCAGAATTTCTTGATAATATAAATATGAATGAACGCGATGAAAGAACTAAGAAGCCAATTCATGATATTAGCAAAATAACAAGTGCTGTTGAAAAAATACCTAAACTTGTAAAAGCAATCAATGAGATTGAAAAAGAAGTAATAAAAGAAAAAGAACTTAAAGCACAATCTGGAAATAGATCTCAGAGCTTATTTGATGACTCCGGTATATAATGAGAAAATTTAATTCAATACAAACAGAACTTACTGAGGAGCTTCTTAGTAAAATGCCGCGTGAGGAAAAACAAGATCTACTTGATAGTATTGATTCTATACAATTTATACAAAACTTATCTCATCCTGATAGAAAATTTGCTAAAGATTTAGACAGATGGGAAAACCCACTGTTGCCATTAACTTCTGATGATCCAGATATACATACTAGAGTTAAGGATTCTAATGGTAAAATAGCTGTAGATTTAACTAATCCACATATTTTAGAAGATATGGATTATTTCAGGCCTGCAGCAATTCATTTTGAAAAACACGGTTGTTATACAAAATTATTTCCAAATAAAAATCCAAATTCAGATTATTATAAATTCTGGGCAGAAGAAGCTAGGCGATCTAGGGAAGGATATGTCAGACAAAGTGATGGTGAATGGATACCTGGTACATTTTATTTTCAATTAAATTATTGTCCAGTACTTAGGTCTGAAATTATACAGGGAACAAAACAATCTGACAGGCTAGAAGGTTTTCCTTTTGTTTGGGATGCTGATTATTGGTTTTTTCATTATGTAGAGCAATGTAGAGCATTAGGTATGCATGGGGCCAACTTAAAAAGAAGGGGTTGTGGGTATTCAGTTAAAGCATCAAGCATGTTGTCAAGAAATTTTATTCTTGGGGATTCAATGAAAGCTAGAGAAAAAGTTAAGTCATTCGCAATAGCAAATGAAAAGGAATATCTTACAAAAGATGGTGTTTTAAATAAATTTGTAAATAATATAGATTGGTGTGCTACTCATACTCCGTGGCCGCGTATCAGATCACTTAAAGACTCATTGAATGATATGCACTGGAGAATGGGTCGTAAAGATAATATTAGAGGAACTGAAGTAGGTGTACTAAATGAAGTTATGGGTGTTACATTGAAAAATGATGCACAGAAAGCAAGGGGTAAAAGGGGTGCTTTAGTATTGTGGGAAGAAGCAGGAAAGTTTGTTGATTTTCTTACAGCTTGGAAGATTGCACAACCATCGGTTGAAACTTCAGCAGGATATGCATTTGGATTTATGATGGCAGGTGGTACTGGTGGTGTAGAAGGTGGAGCATTCGAAGGTTTAGAAGAAATATTTTATAATTCTGCAGGTTACAATATTCACTCAATGCCAAATGTGTTTGATAGAAATACAAACGGTAAAGGACAATGTGCATTCTTTTTCGGGACATATCTTAACTATGACGGTAAGATGGATAACAACGGAAATAGCGATGTTATTGGTGCATTAATTGGTATTAATAAAAAGAGAAGTAAAATTAAATACGGATCTTCAGACATTAACACAATTGTTCAGACTAAAGCTGAAGAGCCAATAACTCCACAAGAAGCTATTATGCGTAAAGAAGGATCTGCATTTCCAGTTTCTGATTTACGAGATTATCTTGAGGACATTGCTCCTGAACTTAATACATTTGTAGATTCTCACTGGGTAGGTAGTTTAACTTATGATGAGAAAGGATTTACAAAATGGTTAAATGATGATAGAAAAAAACCAATTAGAGATTTTCCTTTTAAAGTAAGAGGAAATGCTAGTTCAGATGGTGCAATCGAAATATTCGAAATGCCTAATAAAGATAGAGATGGAAAAGTTTTTCAAAATAGATACATTGCTGGTATTGATCCTGTTGATAACGATTATACTCTTGGTGGCTCCTTGGCTTCTATTATTGTGTTTGATTTATGGACTGACAAAATTGTTGCTGAGTATACTGGACGACCAATGATGGCTGATGAGTTTTATGAAACTTGTCTGAGGTTGTTAACATTTTATAATGCACAAGGGAATTATGAAAATAACCTCAAGGGCTTGTTCTCATACTTCTCCAATCATAATGCCTTGTATTTACTTGCTGACAGTCCAGATATATTACGTGATATGGAGATTGTTAAAAGCACTTTATATGGTAATAGGTCAAAAGGTACTAGAACAACTCAAGAGGTCATTAAACTTGGTAAAACATTACAAAGACAATGGATGTTGACTCCTTACGAAGAGGAGAGATATGATGAAGAAACAAGTGAAACAATAACTATGAGTATTCCTAATCTTAGAAGGATTAGAAGTATTGGTTATATAAAAGAGTGTATTGCTTGGAATCCTGATATAAATACAGATAGGGTTTCAGCAATGGATATGGTAATGATTCTTAGAGAAGATAGAGCTAAGATGATTGATAAATATGAAGATAATAAAAATGAGAATGTTAACACATTTTTTCATGATGATGAGTTCTTAGATTCTAATTGGCAAAAGGCTGTTGCTAAAATGGGCGGTGATGCTAATAATGGATTTGGAATGATTTAGCTATAATAGGCGAAGTAAAATAAATAGTATATTGCGTAAATTTACATAATATAATTAAGATATGTCAGAAGTAAGAAATTTTCCTAGTCAAAAGCTTTCGTATAAAAGCAAGGGTAAGCAATGGCGTAAAGACCATTTAGATTGGGCTGATAGTAATAGTTACTTAAGTAATAGTGCTGTTCGTAGGAAGTTAAAGAATAAGATTATAAACCTTAATCTATATAATGGTAAGGTAGATGTTCGTGATATGAAGTTAATTCTTAATCCAGGTGGATTAGAAAAATTCTTTGTACCAGACGCTATACAACATTATCCTATAATCACTCCAAGAGTGAATGTATTAGTTGGTGAAGAAAAGAGAAGAAAATTTGACTGGTCAGTACAGATAATTAATCCTGACACCATATCTAAAATAAAAGAAGACAAGAAAAAACTTGTTGATGCCAAATTGATGGAAATGCTTCAGTCAGATGTTTCTGATGATGAGCTAGAAAAAGAATTAATAAAATACGGTGATTATATTAATTTTGATTACCAAGATATAAGAGAAAAAAGAGCTAATCTTTTGATGCGTCATTACATCAATAAATTAGACATGAAAATACAATTCCAACAAGGTTTTAAAGACTCCTTGATAATGGGAGAGGAGATATACATGTTTGATATTATTAATGGAGAAGTTGTATTTGAAAGATTAAATCCACTTAAAGTACATACATTGCGAGGTGGTTTCTCAAATAAAATTGAAGACTCTGATGTAATAGTATTAGATGATTTCTGGAGTCCAGGAAAAATACAAGATACTTACTATAATGATCTTTCAGAGCTTGAGGTTAAAAAATTAGACGAAGGAAAGTGGAATAGCGGAACAACTAATTTAGATGGTGTTACTGAAGCTGTTGATGATGTAGAAGGTTTAAGATTATTGAATAGAGAAGCAATGGATTCTTATATAGAATCTACTGGTATATATGATGCGAAGGGTACTCAAGGCAAAAACACTTATACTGATTCATATGGAAACGTAAGAGTCTTAAGAATGTTTTGGAGAAGTATGAAGAAAGTACTTAAGGTTGAGTACTATGATGATTTAGGTAAGAAGCAAACTAAATTTAGATCTGAAGATTACATTGTTAATAAGGCAATGGGTGAAACATCAAGAGTAATATGGGTTCCTCAATGGTGGAAAGGTGTTAAAATAGGTGAAGACACTTACTTACAAATTAAGCCAAAAGAAATTCAATATAATAAATTAGATCAACCAAGTTTCAATTCATGTGGAATTGTTGGTCAAGTATATAATTCAGGTGATGAAGAATCTGTCACAATGGTTGACAGAGCAAAACCATTCCAATATCTTTATGATATTTCATGGTACAGAGTAAATGAAGCTTTAAGCAAATACTTAGGTTCGATTGTTGAATTAGATTTAGCAAAAGTTCCAACCGGTTGGTCAGTAACTAAGTGGTTATACTTTGCACGTAAATCTGGAATCTCTGTAGTTGATAGTTTCAAAGAGGGTCAAAAAGGAATGGCTAAAGGAAAATTAGCTGGATCAGTTGGTAATACAACTGGAAGAGTATTAGAACAAAGAGTTGGTGATTTCATTCAGACTCATATTGAAATGATGGAATTTGCCAAAGCACAAATGGACGAGATTACAGGTGTTTCAAGGCAACGTCTAGGGCAAGTCGAGAATAGGGAGACTGTCGGTGGTGTCGAAAGAGCTGTGTCTCAATCTAACCATATTACTGAGGAATTATTTACATTACATGATTATTGTAAGAAAAGATGTTTCCAAATGCTTATTGAGACTGCTAAAATAGCACTTAAGGGCAGAACAGTTAAATTCTCTTATATTGCTGACGATATGACTCGTCAAATTGCAGAAATAGATGGGGATCAGTTTGCTGAAGAAGAATATGGGTTACAAGTATCTAATGATGATGAAATAAATCAATTGCAACAAAAATTAGATGGAATGGTACAAATGGGATTACAAAACCAAATGTTATCTTTCTCTACTGCAATTAAAATTTACAATTCTCCATCTGTTAGAGAAATACAGAGATTGATTGAGAAGGATGAGCAACAAATGAAAGAATCTCAAGCTAAAGCTGCTGAGGATCAAAATAAACAAATTGAAGCTCAAGCTAAACAGCAAGCTTTAAGTGAGCAGATACAACAAAATCTTGATTTAAAGAAGTTTACTAGAGAAGATGAAACTAAGAGATATATTGCAGAACTTCAGGAAGAAACTAAAAGACTTCAGCAAGAAAATACTGATAGAGGTGTTGAAACTGATGATGCTGATTTCGAAAAGTTTGAAAAAGAATTAGGTATAAAAAAAGAAGCTTTATCAAATGATATGTCAAAACATAAAGATGTAATGACTAGAAAAGATAGAGAATTAGATATAAGAAACAAACAAGCTAATAAATCGACGGCTACTAAATAACATAGCAAAATGAGACAAACTCAAAATCAATTTTTTGGTCTGGACTCAGCTAAGTTACCTTATGCAACTCCTGGAACAATTTTTATTGCAGTTGATACTAGAAGAATCTATGTATATGACATAAATAGAGAGCCAAGATTAGTAAGTGGCACAGCAACTGGTGGTGGAGGTGATATAGTTACTTATGATACTTATGCTGATTTACCTACACCGTCTGATCCTGATACAATAGCATTTGTTGTTAATAGCACAGGAATTAAATGGCTTCCAGGATCATTAGGAGGAACATATTATCCTGCTGGATGGTATATTTATCAGAATGGTGTATGGACATCTATAGAGGCTCCAGTTGATGAAGCTTTGCAACTTGTAACAGAACATATTGCAGATTTAAATAATCCTCATCAAGTTGATAAAACAGATGTTGGATTATCAAATGTAGATAACACTGCTGATTTAGATAAACCAATAAGTGACGCGACAGTTGCTGCTTTGTTATTAAAATCTGATGTTAGTCATAATCATGTAAAATCAGATATTGCTGATTTTAATGAATTAGATTATGCTAGTGCAGCACAAGGATTATTAGCAAATACGTCATTACAACCTGGAGATAATATTTCTGAATTATTTAATGACGAAATATATTTACAGCCTTCTGATAATGTATCAGCATTGACAAATGATTCAGGATATATTGAAGGAAACACAATGACTTCTTATAGGTCTGACATAAATGATCCTGACAATTATCTTTATACTGGATATTTACTTAACGGCACTCCAGTTATAAAAAGATATTTAGACGGAATAGAGGCTTTTGCTCAGGGGGTAACTAATCTTGAAACAGATTGGACAAATAGATTAAACTTAACATATATATAAACAACTTAAAATTAAAAAACTATGGCTTTTGTACCCGGAGATTGGAGTATTACTAGAAATGGGGCTGCACTTGATGTGAGATACATCGGGGCTGACCACACTGGTGCTGCTACATACACTCGAACTATTGAGCTGCATAGAGCCTTACAGGACTTTGCAGACAATGAATTTGATACTGCACCTGATGATGCATTATCAATTATAGACCAAACACCCTCCGACCGTGGTGGTGTTGATACGAACATTACATTACAAAATGGATGTAATATAGATGACGCATCATCTCAATTCATTTATGATGGTTCTATCACCCAAGATAGTGGAGATACTATCTATGATGGTATCCAAGTATTTGGTAACGCTTCTGTTATTCAAGTAATTCAAAATGGAGTTAGAATTGACGATGACTTCTGGAATTACACAAATAACAAAGCAGCTACTTCTGATGCAGCTTCTTCAACTACTCATCGCTTTATGATTAAAGTAAGAGCAAATGGAGTTGATATAGATGGTAGACGTCTTTTAGGAACACAAAGAGAATTAGGAACTACTTATACAGAGTTCTTTATTGGAGGTGGTACTAACCGTGGTAATAACGTATTAGCTCTTACAGCTAACCAAGACAACAACAACCAAACTAGTGATGCAACTATTGCAACTTGGGATACTATTACAAATGTAACAGAAGGATATAACCTTATATCTATTGGTGGTGTAAATTATCCATTCTATTCTGAATGGAATGTTGGTTCTCAATCTAAGAATGATTTCTTTGAAAGAGCTAAATGGATTCAAACAAGAGTTGGTGATATTGGTGGAGGTGCTGATACTAGAGATTTAGACCAAGTAATTTATGGTTTACAAGGTGATATCTTTAGGGGTGTTACTCACTCTGTAGTTATTGATACTCCTGCTGGAACTTTTACAGAACCAGAAAGAGTAACTTGGGGTACAGCCGTAGATATTACAGCAGGTGCTTTTGTAGTAGGCAATACTTATCGTATTGTTACTGCTGGAACAACTGATTATACATTAATTGGTGCAGCAGATTCTGCCGTAGGAACAATCTTTACTGCTACAGGTGTAGGAGTTGGAACAGGTACTGCAGAAACTATTACAGGTTGGGGTCAACTATTGGCTATTGATTCTGTAACTGCTGGTACTGAATGTTGGATTCAATTATTAGCTGGAGTTGCTCCTGCTAATGACCAATCTATTGAAGGTATTACTTCTGGAGCAACTGCTCTTGTAAATGTAACTGTATCTAGTGAAACAGTTCAGCTTCCATTTATAGGTAGTTCTACTGGTGCTGCAATCCTTGGAGCGTTTGGTTCTGGTATTGAAACTGATGATTTAGGTCAAAATGATAGACCAATTGATTTAACTGGTACTACAAGAACTCCTCCTAACAATGTTACTTACACTGTAAATAATACAATCTCTACAGATTATGTTATCAGTGCTAATAACAGTGGTGGTGACTTTGATTTCACTCAATTAGCAACTAATGCTACTTATAGTACAGCAGGTATTACTTCTATAGTTATGACAACATCTATTCCTACCGATATTCCATCTAGTGGAACATTAAGGATAGAATTAGATACTGGAGCTTATAGAAGAATTACTTATAGTTCTTTTACAGGTAGTACATTTACATTACCATCTACAGACTTCTCAGGAAGTAACTCTGTAACTGCTGGTAATAATGCATTTGTTACTTACATTGACGGATTAGCAGGTGGAACATCTGTTTCTGCAACTTACGTATATAATACAGATAGAACCTTGTTTACAAGGGTTAGAAATGCAAATATAGGATTTGAAATCAAAACATTTGAAACTACTGCTTTAGTAGGTTCTGGTGGTGGTTCATCTACTGTAGGTCGTATTGCTGACTTTTAATATATAGGGGGAGTTAATCCTCCCCCTTTTTTAATTTATTTAATATGGGAGTAAATAAATGTGGTGAATGCACTGTATGTTGTACATTAAGTGTAGTAGAAGAATTAGATAAAAAAGCTTTTGAGACTTGTAATCACTGTATTCTAAAAAAAGGATGTGGTATATATGATGAGAGACCAAAAGTTTGTAAAGATTTTGAATGTGCTTATTTACAGGGTGGAAAAGATATTGAACAGAGACCTGATAAATGTGGTGTAATGTTTTTTAAAATTAATAATAATATATTTGCTGGTGTTTTAGTTCCAGGAGTAGATTATACTGATGTTGCAAAAACCCAAATAGCTGTATTTAGAGAACAAGGGTATTCTGTAATATTATTTAAAGAAAAAACAAAGCCTTTTATAGCACTTGCAGAAGGGCATAATAAAGAAGAGATTTATTTAGAATATTTAAAAGAAATAAAAATTGGCAACATATAGTACAGATTTAACAACCATAACAACTGCAGAATCTGGCACTCTTGGAGAATTTACAGATTTAGCTAGTGGGGGTTCCCCTGCTCAATCAGGTGAACAGTTTATTCAAGGCACTGACTGTTTCTCACAGAATACTGGTAATAAAGGTGTAGGACTTACAATATCACTTGTTTTTGATAATGGTGCAGGAGTTACATTTGCAACAGATGAAGTTGTATTTGCTTGGTTATTTTATTTTGCTGGAACAAACTTAGAACTGTACGCTAATAGTGGTTGGAGATTTGGAATTGGTTCTACTTTGTCTGCATATGATTGGTTTAGAGTTGGTGGTTCTGATTATGCTTCTCAAAAATATGGTGGTTGGTTTAATTTTGCTATAGATCCTACAGCTACAGAAAGTGGTACATCAGGTGGTGGTAACGGTGGAACATATAGATATTTTGGTAATATACCATATACTCTTAATCAAGTATCAAAAGGAGACCCTGTAGCTTTGGATGCTATTAGATACGGTAGAGGAGTAATAAGTATTACAGGTACTGGTGGAACTTTTTCAGAACTTGCTGAATATAATGATTATAATGCAGGAGGAACTCCTCCAGGAACATCATCTACTTCTGTTGATACAGGAAGACATGTACTTGGGTTATTTCAACAGGCAGGTGGTAGTTATCTTTGGAAAGGATTATTATCTTTAGGAACTACTGCATCATCTGTTACGTTTAGTGATAGTAATGAGACAATTATTATAGATGATTGCCCTCATACATATGCTGCCTTTAATAAAGTGGAAATTAGAAATGCTTCTAGTAGTGTAACATTAAATAACATTACATTCATTTCTACAGCTACAACAACAGTTGCTCTTGGAAATTTTGAAGTAGTAGATAATGCTACAGTGAGTCTTACTGGATGTAGTTTTAATGATTTGGGAACATTTTCATTTTTATCTAACTCTACATTAACATCCTGTAACTTTAATAGTTGTGGATTAGTTACTGCTGGAAGTGCTACACTTACAGGATGTAATTTTAATACATCCACTTCTACTGCAACGTTATTAGCAGGAGCAGCTGATTTAGGAAATATTACACAAAATGTATTTACTTCAGATGGATCAAATCATGCTGTAGAAATTAATAGTGTTGGTACTGGCACAATAAGTTGGAATAATACATTATCAGGATATGTCACTGGAACAACAGGTACCAATGTAACTACAGGTAGTACAGGAAATGAAGCTATATATTTAAACTTTACAAGTGCTGCTACTTTTACAATAAATGTGACTGGTGGAGGAACAATACCTTCAGTGAGAAAAGGAACAGGATTTACAGGTAATGTAGATGTTGTACAAGCAACAGCAATAACATTAACAGGATTACAAGATAATACAGAAATAAGAGTGATGCAAGCTGGAAGTAATACAGTTGAGTTAGCTGGAACAGAAGCTGCAACAGATGGTACAACAGGAAATAGAAGTTTTACTTTTAGCTTATCAGCAACAACATCTGTTGACATCTATATAGTGAGTGTGCTTTATGAAAATGTAGAAATTGAAGGATATGTTGTACCAAGCACTGCATCTTCAATACCTGTACAACAACGATTTGATAGAAGTTATTTAAACCCATAAAACCAAAATATGAAAACTAAAGAAAAACAACATGTAGATATGTCTAAACTAAGTGTAAAAGAACTTAGAAATAGATGTTTTGTAAAACGTTCTAGTATATTATATCCTAAATCGGAATATACATACCCTGATAATGTACCTGAGCAAATAGAAGCTATGGAAGGATTTATTTCCTGGGAAAGATTTGGAGATGATTGGGATGTATTATGGGTAGGGTTAGACCCACGATCGCTTAAATGGGAGATAGGAAGACATTTATCTCCTGCAAGAAAGGTGGTTGAGCCTGTTAAGATTGTATTATTAGATGAGCGTACTAAAAGAATGCTTGTTGGTGCAGAAGATCGTAGAAATATATTAAAAATTGAGGTTCCTTTTAAAGAACCTTTACCTGAAACTGAAGAGGATAGAATTATATCTGAATCATTATCAGGAAGAGTGATAGTGGATGAGCCAGATGAAGATAAAGCAATGAGAATGATTGAAAAGAATATGGAAATACTTAAACAACAAATGGCTATTCTTAATAAGAAGAAAAAATAATGACTAATGGCAATAGTATTCAATGGTATAGACAGACTTATTGAAGTTACTGATCCTGCTATAGTTTCCTTAGATGCACAAAAAGATATTTATTCTGCATGGAAATTATGGGCACAGACTGGTGACAACAGTAAGTATGCCCCGGCATTTAACTTAAATTCTGTGTTTGGGGGTAATCCTACTATTGAAGGTCAAAATGCACCTAGATATTTTTTCTTAACTAATTTTTGGCGTATCTTAATTGATAATGGTAATGTGGTGTCCATAGGACTTAACCTCTATACTGAAAATTACAGTACACCTTATATAGTTGCAGCAGGATCTGGTATTTCTGATAGAAACTCGGATGCTGTATCTGTAAATAGTGCTGATATCCAATATGCTTCTTATGGAGGAGGGGCTACAATTGATATAAATAATATTACAGGTAAAGCTACTAGTGGACAATTACATCCAATAGGTACAGCCAGAGTTCCTGTAGATAATTTAGATGATTTATTGGGAATTTTAAATACTGTAGGGTTAGGAACTATTTATGTAATAGGAGATTTAAATATACCTAGTCCTTATGATTTTTCAGGATTTCATTTTATAGGAGATTCAGCTTTAAAAACTACCATAACTATAAATTCAGGAGTTACTATTACAGGAGCTGAGTTTGAAAATGCAACCATTACAGGAGAATTTTCAACTAATCATAAGATAACTGACTGTATAATAGAAGGTGTAAATAATATAAATGGTTTAATACAAAATTCAGGTATTACAGATAGTTTAAGTCTACAACCAGGAGTATTAACAGAATTATGGGAACTTAAATCCCGTGTACCTGGACCAAATACTCCACAGTTAGATTTAAATGCTACTGCAATACTTTCTTGTAGAGATTATGAAGGTGGTTTAAAGATTTTAAATTATTCTGGTTCTTCTGCACATACTATATCTTTGGCTGAAGGACAAGTAATACTTGATTCAAATACAGTAGTAAGTGGTATATTTGTAGTAAGAGGTATAGGTAAATTAGTTGATGAGAATGGTGTTTATATAGAATCAGGAACATGGAATGGAGGAGTAACAATAGTTAATGAACTTCTTACAGCTGGTAATATAGGTGGGGGTGGTGACTCTGTATGGACTACAGGAGAAAAAGATGAAGTGATTCAATATAGTAAAAAAGCAAGTGATAACGCTGAACAGGCAAATTTAAAATTATAACGATGAGTAGAGCAGCTGGCCTTCTGAATCACAATCACAGCTATGTTCATACACAAGGCATACCTGCTAGCGTTTGGACAATAACACATAATTTAGGTAGAAAGCCTAGCATAACAGTAGTGGATAGTGGAAATACTGTAGTATATGGAGCAAGACAATATGTAAACGACAATATAGTAATAGTAACCTTTAATGGCACTTTCTCAGGAAAAGCCTATTTAAACTAATTTATCATGGCAGAAATTAAATATTTATCAAACATTAACTTGTTTCAAAACGAGTTAATATTTCCAGTGATACACAATCTCACTGCTGCCCCAACAACAGGTAATCCAACTGGAGCTGCCTTAGAAGGGCAACTTTATATGAACACAACTGATCACAAGTTGTATTTCTTTGATGGAACTGTTTGGGTTGATACCTCAGCTCAAACTTACACTTGGAGTATAACAGGTGATTCAGGTGGATCAACATCTGTAACTTCTGGATCTACAGTAGATATTGCTGGTGGAGAAGGTATTGTTACAACTAATGCTGCAGGCACAATTACTGTAGATTTAGATATTCCTAGTTTAGCTGCTCCTGTAGGAGGTGTTGTTGATGCAGATAGTATAGTTGTATATGATGCAAGTGGAACTGTTCACACAGAAGTGACCCTTTCAGCTCTTAAAACATATATTAATGCTGCTGCAGGTTCTGTAACTTCAGTAGGTGTAAGCGGTGGTTCAACAGGATTCTCATTCAGTAACTCTCCAATTACTTCTAGTGGTACTATGACAATGTCAGGTACA
>Ga0208134_1000889_pt1 | contig 18668 bp, 7 predicted proteins | sample VirMetDEL_Mar_31_FD_184515 | JGI IMG/M metagenome (GOLD analysis project Ga0208134, IMG submission 184515) | Aqueous microbial communities from the Delaware River and Bay under freshwater to marine salinity gradient to study organic matter... | ecosystem: Environmental > Aquatic > Marine >... | reverse complement strand
ATAGTACAGAGTATTCAGACATGCTGAATCTTTTAGATGAAAAAATAAATATCTTTGAAAAAACAGCAGAACCGGTACGTAATGGACTTTATTTTTCATTACCAACTGATCTGTACAGATTAGGTACTGTAATATATAAAAATACAACTACCAATAACTTCGGAATAACTTCCACAGAAAATATAGAAGCTGAGCGTATAAACGCTAATGAGTTTTTATATATCAACTCTTCACCTTTAACAAAACCAAAAAATGTAAGGCCTGTATTTGTAGCCAATTCTAGTGGCTATAGAATTTATGGTAATTCTGAAATTATCACGCCAGCAGAGGTAGAACTTAACTACATTAAAAAACCAGCTAAAGCTCAATGGGATTATCAAATGGTATTTGGAGAAGCTTTATATGATTCTACAAACTCTGTAAATTTTGAACTTCACCCTTCAGAGCAAACAGAATTAGTTTTTAAAATATTAGAATTAGCAGGATTATCAATACAAGATGTTGGCCTTTATCAAGTAGCTAACTCAGAAGAGCAAGAAACAATTCAACAAGAAAAATCTTAATATATGGGACTTATAAATCAAACAGACGAACAATATTATTTAGGTCCTGACGGTGTTTGGGATAGCTGGGATGAAAAATATGGCTCATATCAATTTACTAGCATAAAAGACATTATAAACAATTTTATAATTTCATATGTTGGTGAAAGTAAAATTATAAGTAAAATAAAGAGAACAGACGTAGCTTTTCATGCTCAACGTGGTATTCAAGAATTTAGCTTTGATGTTTTACCTTCTGTTAAGTCTCAAGAGATTGAAGTTGGACCAGCTTTGAATTTTATATTACCAAAAGATTATGTTAACTATGTAAAAATGGTTTGGGTAGATGGAAATGGAATAGAAAGAATTATATATCCAGCTATAAAAACTAGCAATCCATTACCGATATTACAAGACAATAAGCATGAATATTTATTCGACGAACAAAATCAAGAAATAATAACAGCAGATGAGTCTGAAACTAAAAAGCGATACAACGCTTCTAGTGGATCCAAAAATAATAGAATAGATAATACAATAGATGGCGACGTTGTTGCTTTAAACCACTACGGAAGGCGATATGGGCTTAATCCTGAGAATGCTCAAACCAATGGTACTTTTTACATTGACCCATTATCCGGTATTGTTTATTTTGATTCTAATATGGCTGGTAGAGTTGTTACTCTAAAGTACATATCTGATGGATTAGGATCTGATGAAGAGATGGTTGTTCATAAATTTGCAGAAGAAGCTTTATATAAATATATTGCTTATGCTATTTTATCAACTAGAGCAAATACCCCAGAATATATGGTAGCAAGATTTAAGAAAGAAATGTCGGCTGCAAAAAGAAATGCTAAATTAAGATTATCAAATATTAAAATTGAAGAGATTACTCAAGTAATGAGAGGTAAATCTAAGCAAATAAAACATTAATATATGCCAGAATTTGTACATACTTTCCGAGCAGGGAAGATGAATCAGGACTTAGACGAAAGATTAATTCCTGAAGGAGAATACCGTGATGCGTTAAATTTAGAAGTTTCTTCTTCTGAAGGATCAGATCGTGGAGCTATGCAGAATATCAAGGGTAATGTATCTATTGATAATCAAACATATAATCCATCAACGCTGGCAGCGGTTAAATGGGACCCTGCAGTTTATATAACAGGTTTAACTAATGCCGTGTGTATTGGTTCTGTTGCTGATACTTTTAATGATAATATATATTGGTTGTTAACCTCAGATGAAGCGGATGTAATAGCTAAGCTGGATCAAAGCGAAAATATTGTTTCGCCTATATTAGTTGATACCCAAAACATATTAAAGTTTTCTACTGATTTTCTGGTTACAGGTATAAACGTATTAGACGGTGTTATATTTTGGACAGATAATCAAACAGAACCTAAGAGTTTAGATATTAGTACGTTTTTAAACTCATCAAAAAACTTTATTACTCATTCAACAATATATGGTAGACCTTTTATAGAATCTGATATTACTGTAATAGTTAAATCTCCTTTAAACGCTCCGAAAGCTGTAGCTTTAGCTTCTAAAAGAGGAGGAGTCGGCACAGGTATAGATCCTGTTTCTATTATATATGGTGATTCAAGTACAATAAATTTTACTTATCTTCCAAATCCCGCAGCACCAGCAGTATATGAGTCTATGCCAACCTATGCTGAATTTCAATCAGCTGATGCGGGGGAATACCCTCCAGGCATAAACGGTGTTGTATTCATACAGCCAAGTAGTGTACCTAATTGGAAAAATGGTGATTCTGTAAGTTTAATAGGAAAGAAAGTAACCGAATATCAAGAAGCGTATTCTTACCAGGTAACCTTGCTTATTGCAGGAGGTGGAGGAACAGGTAATATTCAAGCACAAATTCAATCTATATCTTCAGATATATTAAGATTCTACACAGAAACAGGAGGAGATGAGCCTATTGTGTGGGAGGGTTTATTGCAGGAAGGTGATTCTATGTTTGAAAATCAGTTTCCTAGATTCGCTTACAGATGGAAATACGCAAATAATCAATATTCTTGTTTTTCTCCGTTTACAAATGTTGTTTTTGTTGGAGGTAAGTTTGAATACTTATCTAGTGATGGATATAACCAAGGTATGATAAATAATATAAGATCTTTAGTTCTTGAAGATTTTTATTGGGGTGGGGATGATGTAGAGGCTATTGAAGTTTTATATAAAGACTCTGTTTCGAATTCTATATATTCTGTTGACGAAATAAAATCAAGAAGTATTACAAGTCTAGAAATATCTTCTGAGATCATTGGAGCAGTAATAGAAAGCAATCAAATACTTAGGCCTTGGGATAACGTCCCTCTAAAAGCTAAAGGGCAGGAAATAACAGGAAACAGACTTTTATACGCTAATTATACACAAAATTATGCAGTAGATAAGAATATAAGCTTATCTGTAGCTGAAGCTCCTGTAGGAATAACAAACGTTGGGTTTCCAAGTGCGTCATTAAAATCAATAAGAACATACCAAGCAGGTGTTGTTTTTAAGGATTTATACGGGCGTGAAACCCCTGTTTTTACTAACTCTACAGCTTCTTTAATAATTCCAAAAACTTCAGCAAAACTTAAAAATTCTTTAGAAATAACGTCTAATGAGTTAGCTCCAAGTTGGGCAACTCATTTTAAGTATTTTATAAAAGAAACTTCTAATGAATACTATAATTTAGCTTTAGACAGATACTACATAGCTGAAGACGGTAATATATGGTTATCATTTCCTTCTTCTGAAAGGAATAAAGTAGATGAAGAAACTTATTTGTATTTAAAAAAGCAGCATGATAACGATACACCTGTAAATGAGCCAGCTAGGTTTAAAATATTATCTATATCAAATGAGGCTCCAGATTTTATTGCTACCACAACTTTAGCAGTAGCTCAATCTACCTGTGAACTATTAGCTTCTTCTAGACCAGGCGTTGATGTAATTTCTTTTAGATTTACTGGGCCCGACGCGACTAACTCTAACTTTAGAAATGGATTTAAAGCTACAAATGTTATAGTAATTGAAAAAGGTTCGGCAATTACAGATGAATACGCTATTGCTTCAGGTGGTCCTACTGGTTCAGACGATGATTATTCAGTTACTCTTGTGGAACCCTTAGGGAATGACGCAGCTTTCTTAGACAGTCTTGGGACTGGAGCTACCATATCAATAGTAATAAAAGAAATAACAGTAGAAGGTTTGCCTGAATTTGAAGGTAGGTTTTTTGCTAAAATAAATAGAAATGCAGCGTTTGATACTAATATAATAGATTCTTTCTCTACTCAGGAAGAAAGATATGCTATTATTGAAGAGCTTAATAATATACCTGCTATTATAGACATTAGTGTACCTGATGATGTTGGCGATAGAAACAGTTCGACTTATCAAGGGCCTGGTTTTGGAGATTTAAGAGCTAGGGAAGGGTCTCAAGGTGATAATATGTCTCAGCCTTTAGCAAATCAGAATTGGTTTGGGATTGGATGGAGCGCTTATTCCGGAGGGTACGAGGATCCTATAGGTAGAAATTTTTCAACGCACCCTATTATAGATAAGTATATGAGGGAGGTTGGAGCGAAGTTCCGTTTCATAAATTCACAAGGAAAAGAAAGTGAAGTATACACGCTAAGTGCACATGATGAAGCTAGTTTCGACCGGAGAGGTGCTGGAAATTGGTTTTTTGGGCAAAATGAAATTGCATCAAACGCTAGAAAATCCCAAAGATCTTATTTAGATAGACCTTTTGAGGCTGGTTTTGGAACAACTGTTGCGGTACAGGTTTTACGTAGAGTTATAACCCCCGGTAATAAAGTGCTATCTTCTACTAATCCTGCTATATTTGAAACAGAACCAAAAGAGGCTGTTGACATTGACTTGTACTACCAAGCTACAAACGCGTTACCGATATCTAAATATGGAGATCCTATAATATTAGATTGGTTTAATTGTTATTCTTATGGACAAGGTGTAGAGTCAAATAGAATAAGAGATGATTATAATCAACCAACTATAGACAAAAATCCTATAGTATCAGCTCCTTTAGACGATCCTTATGCTCCTGAAATAAAAGGCACAGGTTTAATATTTTCTCAAATATATAATTCTAATTCAGGTATAAATAGGCTTAATCAATTTATACAAGCATTACCTATAACTAAAGATTTAAACCCTATATATGGTTCAATACAAAAATTGCACTCTAGAGACACTAATGTTATAGCTCTATGTGAAGATAAAGTATTAAAAATATTAGCTAATAAGGATGCTTTATATAACGCTGATGGAAGCGTAAATGTAACATCTAATAACAATGTGTTAGGTCAATCAATACCTTTTGCAGGAGAATTTGGTATTTCTAAAAATCCAGAATCTTTTGCATCATTTGGATATAGAGTTTATTTTTCAGATAAAGCTAGAGGTAGTATGTTAAGGTTATCTAACGATGGTATCGAGGAGATTTCAAAATATGGATTTGAAGACTTTTTCTCAGATAATTTGATAGAAAATAAATTTATATTTGGATCTTACGATATAGGTACAGGCGAATATAATGTTACTCTTAACGACCTAACAGCTGAATGGCAAAACAAATTGGCTATTAATCAATTTGACAGAACAAATGAAACAGATCCTAATTGTTCTCCTAAGTTAAATTCTACTCCTACTTTAAAGACTACAATATCTTTTTCTGAAGGTGTTAGGGGTTGGACAAGCAGGAAGTCTTTTATACCTGAATTTGGTGTATATTTGAATAATTCATACTACACTTTCAGGGGAGGTTTAATATGGGAACATGCGGCCAATGAGGTTTACAATAATTTTTATGGATTACAATACGACAGTTCAGTAGATCTTGTTACTAATGATTCTCCTAATTCTGTTAAAGGATATAAAACTTTAAATTACACCGGAAGTGAATCTTTAGAATACCAATATCAATTAACTTCTACAGGAGAAAAGAACTATTCAATAGCTCAAATTAAAGCTAATGATTTAATTCCAGATACTTTTTCTACAACTAAAGGTTGGTATGCCAACTCTGTTTACACAGACTTACAAGAGGGGCAAGTAAAAGAATTTATAGATAAAGAAGGTAAATATTTCAATTACATAACAGGATTGTCAACTTACTTTAATACCACATGTGATACTAATGTAAATTCGCAAGAGTTTTCCGTACAGGGAATTGGAAGAGCTGGTTCAATTACGGGAGATACTGAGATTTCAGCATGGGATATACATATCTCTATAGATGCAGCATGTTACAATCAAATTCAACCACCTATTGTTGTTAATCAATTTTATGAAGGACTAGAAGACACTGTTATGAATATACAATTATCAGGCCCAACAGCTTGTTCAAACGGAGGTACTGTAGTTTATTCTTTAGCATCTGACGCTACAACAGGCGGAATTTTAAATTCTATTTCTTCTACAGGATTATTTCAATTTACACCAAATCTAAATTATTTTGGCGGTGCGGGATCATTTAATGTCAACGCTTGTTGTGGAGAAGTATGTAGCATGTTTACTGTTACTTTAGAAATTTTAGCAGTAGCAGAGGATCCATATTTTGTAACCACCGCGCCTTCTCTTGCATTACAACCTGGAGATTGTTGGGATTATAACCCTATCGTATTAGCAGATCCAGATCATGCTTCTACAGATTTGTTCATACAAACACCGGTACCTAATTTACCAACGTGGATAGCTCAGCCATTGCCTTTGAATGATGGAACTGGTAATTGGTATATACCTACTAGTTGTTTACCTCAAGGGTCATCTGCTTCATCAATTAACTTTACAATGACAGTTGAAGATCCTGATGGAAACACAGGTACTCAAGAGGTTGGAGGTAGTACCTTAGTGGAAGCTATTGTTGCGCTAGAGTTTTTAATAACAACTAGACCAGCTCAAGGCGCGAGAACTTATACAAACCCTAATACCAATGTTGATACCCAAATGTCCTCTATAGCTGAATCATCCCACGGATGTAACCGCGGGACTTACTTAATAACAGCCAATGGTGTGGGTATAGGTAGAGTTTATGTAGGTAATGATCAGAGTATTGCTCCTGTATTATTTGATTCTTTTGGAACAGGACAAGGTGGGCAAGTCCAATCTCTTACAGGGGACTTAATGTCTAACGTGATTACGGGTGCTAGATACAATATTCCTAGTGCCGCTGCTCAAGGTACTACAGATACTAGGCTTTTTAACCCAATTCAAAATACATGGGTTGGTTGGCCTAATTCTGGAGGGGTTTTTGTGCCACAGAAGTATATTACGATTAACGACAACTTCGACTATCGCTATACAAATACCGTTTATGTTCAATTTGACAGATATAATCTACTAACAATAGATTCTAATACTGCTCAAAATATAATAACGAACTCTCCAGATCCTAGCAATCCAAGTTTTATAACATTTGCTCTTGTGCCAGACACTTTTAGAGCTGACGGGACGGTTAGTATACACGGAGATGGCGTTGCTATGCAAATATTCCAATCCGAGGTTGAGGTTTATTCCGCAATACAGCCAAACGATAGCGCTTTAACAATTGACGTATTAACAGGTAATATAATACCTTAAATCAAATATTATGAGTAACACTACGAACGTAGGTAATTTTTCAGTACAAAGCTTTACTTCCCCAGGGCCTATTCCCGAGGGAGACCTTATAACGGATTATTTAATTAATTATTTAACTTTAGTTCCAAATGCTGGGTTTGCAATAAGTGCTAGTGATTTTAGTGCTATAACCCCCTTGCCAACTTACGTATCTTCCGTTTTGTTTTTTCAATCAACTCAAGATTCTAAAAATGTTATATGTGAAGTTCAATTAATACCAGGGACAGTTATGCCCTCGGGAGGCATTGACATTGGCTTATGTGTATCTGGTTTTTCTAATACAGCTAATTATAGCATAAGTGGATCATTTGATTATGTAAGATCTAGCAATGTAGTTCCAGCAACTCTTGGAACCGCTTACAACCTAAGTGGACACTTTGAGGCAAATGAAAATGTATTTACTCAATCAGTAGCAGCTACATCTGGATATTATTTTCCACAACAACCTACAATATCTTTAAGCGTTGGCGATATTAATAACTATAACTCTTCGTTTTCTAATGTATTAGATATTTCAGGTAATATAATTAATACTGTATTTACAGTAGATTATACTTTTCCTGATTTAAACATAACCGGAGACGCTTGGGAAATTGATGCTTCTGCTGAGGAAATATTTGTGCCTGTTATAGAAATTACTAGTTATAATGTAATAACGTCGTCTTTCTCTAAACAAGGTGGGTTTAGATATTACACTATATATGGAGCAGAAGGAGCTAACTGGACATTAACGGCTGTAGGGACAAATGGAATAAACGATATATTAACATTAGACCAAGCTCCTTTTACAAATGTATTAACAGGAACATTGAGTTCTAGCGGATTACAAGAAATTACTATATTTATACCGCCAACCACACTTCCTCAAAGCTTTAGCTTAACAATATCAGGAGATTTACAATCACCTTTTATTCAATCTACCGAAGTTAGTTTACGTCAATTAGCTGATGTTACCGTAACTTATTCTACTATATCTAGTTTAGGATATTTAACAACCCCGGGGGATTACGCTATAACAGGGTTTTCTTATGACACTTTTTCCGGATCTAATAGACCGTCAACCCCTATAGGCTGGGTAATTGATTCTAACAACCCCGTTACTGTTTTAATACCAAAAGTAGACATTAATTCTTCGTACTTAGAGTACATGCAAAACAACAATTCTGTAGGCATTGTGTTTACAGCTTCTGGAACAGGGTTCACTCACGCGATACCTCCATTAGCAGCAGGTATAAATCCTTTAGATTTACCTAGTGTTGTAGGTTACAATTTTATTAATCAAACAGACTATAGTCCATCCATAGAGGTCACTGCTATTGATTACGTATTAAATACTATTACATTTAACACGTCCATAAGCGTGCTGACTGGGCAAACGGAAAGAATAGGTAATACTAAGAGCAATAATGTTGATTTTGATTTAAACATATCAAGATTAGGAGATGGCGTTACGATTGCAGGGATTAATTACATAGATAATTTTGGTTTTGCAAATAATAATTTTATATTTTCTGTTGACGATTTAGTTGAAGAAGTTTCTTTGCCTTCTGTTGTTACAGTTGGGGTTTCAAATGAAACAGGAACAACTGCTGATAGTGGAGGTGAAACAATTACTGATGGAAATGGAAATATATCTTCAAAAGGTATACAGTGGAGTTCTTTAGCTGATTTTTCTGTAATTGATGGTACAACAACAGACGGAACGGGAACAGCTGATTATGTTAGTAATATTACTGGATTAACCGCCGGCAATACTTACTATGTTAGAGCTTATGTTGTAAACGAAGCAGGTGTTGCTTATGGTCAAGTAATACAATTTGTATCTTCTATATCTTTTCCTTGCGGGGCAAACATACCTTCTGGAGGACCAGATATTACAGATATTAATGTAAATCTAGACAGCGCGGGGGGTCTTTTAGCTTTTGCTTTGAATGCTCAAGGGGTTCCAGATAAAATGGAAATTATACATGGATCAGCTACTGGGACTAAAGTAGCTACAACTAGTGTTTCTGCGAACGGCAACTCAGGACCATTTGATAACATTTATGGAACAGAACCTAACAACACTATACCTACTGAAGTGCAGGCTGCAGCTAACGCTCAATTTATAGGTACAGATATTCAAAACCCTTGGACCGTTACAAGACAAACGGAATTTCAAACTGCTACAGGTTTTTCAGTGCCTAATATGACTATAGGGGCAGTTACATACCAGCAAATAGTTTGGTGGCAGTACACGGCTGCAGACTATCAAACAAACCCTATTGCTACTGTTAGAATTACAGGCGCGCTAAATACGGGATGGGATGCTATTAGATTATGTTGCCCTGATGGAAATTGCATAGTATAATAATATAAAAAATAAAATATGGATTTAATAACGTTTTCTTTTCCAGAACCTATACAGGTTTCTGTACAGATTGGAGACACCGCTTACTTTACAAACGATGTAAACGGTGTTGTTCTTAATCTTATAGGTAATATAACAGCAATAGATAAAGCTACTAATAGCTTAACATGCGAAATAGCCCCTACAGCAGTTAGACCTACTACTTCTAGTTTTATTCTTTTTAGTAAAACCAATGAAGCTAATATAAGTTCTTTAACTGGATATTATTTGTATTCACAATTTAGAAATAATTCTACAGAATACGCGGAGCTTTTCTCTATTGGATCAGAAGTCTTTGAGAGCAGCAAATAACACGTAATAATAAAACTATAAAAATCAATTAAATGATAGGAGCAATAAGTGGAGCTATAGGCGGATTAACGAGTATAGCATCCGGAATTATAGGTAGTGGCAAAAGAAAAAGAGAACAAAGAGCCGCTAACCAGGAGTTAAGCCAAAGAAGAGCCGCCTACGAAAATTTAGATACGTCTAATGTTTATTCAGGTATGCAAAATACTATGGAGGATTTAACTGTTAATCAACAAGCAGCGAATTTCCAAGCTCAGCAGCAGCAACAAGGTATGTCTAATATAATGAATAGCATGCAAGGAGCAGCTGGTGGATCTGGTATTGCAGCTTTAGCGCAATCTATGGCTAATCAACAAAACCAAAACTTACAAATAGCATCGGCTGATATAGGTAGACAAGAACAAGCTAATCAAATGGCAGAAAGAAGAGAAGCCGGTAAATTAGATTTATACGAAAGAAAAGGTGAGTTAATATCTAGAGACGCGGAGCAAGAAAAAACAGAAACTTTATTAGGTATGTCCCAGCAAAGATCAGCTGCAGCAAATCAAGCAAGACAACAAGCTACAAGCTCTATAATGGGCGGCGTAGGAAAATTAGCAGGTATTGGTGCTCAAGGTCAATTTGGAGGAAGCAAAGACGGCTTTATGGATAACCTAGGTATGCCTCAATAAATAAAATATATTAAAATATGATTAATAGACAATTAATTGCAGCAGAAAGAGCTAACAGAGCTTCTCAAGGTTTTGTAGATCAAGGTAACGTTGTACAACAAGGTATGCTTGAATCTGTAAATCTTATAAGACAAGATGTTGCCAGGCAGACGGCTAAGAAAAACGCAGCGAACCAAAAGGTAGCATCGTATATAAATCAATTAAATTCAGATGTTGATTTAACAAGTCTAACAGAAACTCAACAACAAAGCGTTAATAATTTCCTAGTTAATGGCCGTAATGAGTATGCTGATATAGCTGTACGATTATCAAAGATGGATGATCCGTCTAGTCCACAATACATGGAAGATAAAAATAGACTTAACTCTATAAGTAGATCATTCCAAAATTTATCTAGTCAAGTAAAGAATTATAAGAACGATAAAATATCTTATTTAAAGGACTTTGACGAGAGTTTACTATCTGATGGTAACAAAGCAGATACTGTTGAGAATGCGGCTTCCGTATACACAAATGAGGCTGATTTTGCTGTTAATCAAAGTGGAGGTTTGATGATATGGGATAACAACAATGAAGATTACAAAGGGTACGGAGAAATAGAAAAACCATTTTTAAAAGATTTCCAATCTGCTGATAAAATATTATCAATGAATGAGGGTATCTATAAAAGAGGTCAAGAATTAACTGGAGCTAATGAAACTCTCACCCGTCAAAAATTAAAACAAATGGTAAATAAAGGCGGTAGAGATACTTTATTGTCTTTAGCATCTGATGATTTCATGATGGAAGGCGGTTTGGGGTTACAAGATCCAGCTTTGTTTGAACCTGGTAACGAAGCAGCTTTAAGCAACGCAGTTGTAGATGGCTATATGAATGTTTTAAAGGACAGTGCAAAGCAAGGGGCAGAAAAAATAAACCCAGGCAATAATCCTAAAAACAAACCTAAGTATTATTCAGAGGTTAGGGGTGATAATATTGTATATTTTACCAACAATCCAAATGACGAACCTATAGTTAAGCCTTACAGAGCATCAAGTACTACACCGTCCGCTCAAAAGGCTGACCCTATTTTAGCAGCAGCTAGAGAATTTGTAATAGGAGATTCAAAAGAGCCTCTAACCGAAGGTCAAAAAGCTCAGATACTTAAAAAATACAAAGAATTAAAAAATCTTAACGATTAAAAATAAAATTTTATAAAGCATGCCTAAATATAAACTAGAAAACGGACAAATAGTAGATACTACTAATTACTCTGAAACAAGCCTAGAATACTTTATTCTTGAGAATCCAGGCGCCTCTGTTATTGAGGATTTTCAGGAAGACTCTGCGAATGTAGTAAACCCAAGCACAGAGTCAAAGAATACGGGTTTAAATGTGGTAGATGGTTCTTTGGAATCAAAGCCAATGGATCCGTTTCTGGTTAATGGCGAGCCTGCAACTGAAGAAGAGTTCAACAAAGTAGCAAATACTAACGGTGACGATATGGGTTACCTAGGCAAGCTATGGACAGATATAAATAAAGGCAGTACTAGTTTAGGCGAGATGATGGCATCTGTACCTGAAACTATATATAATATATTTTCTATACCTCAGAATATAGCAGCAGAGTTAACTGGGGTGGAGTCTTTATCTACTAGCTCTAAAAAATTTAAAAAACAATACGACATAGAAAACCCTGTTCTTGATTTCTACGAAAAAGAAAGCAAAAAGCTTGGAGAAGTTCAGGATATTTATAATAATAAAAACTATGAATACCAAGGTATATACAATAACTTTAAAAAAGGAAATTACGTTGATGGTTTTAAACAATTAGGTAGTGGTATAGCTGAAAGTGCGCCTGTAAGTATGTCTATGATGATTGGAGGATCTGCAGTTTCCGTAGCTAAATTAGGAGGAGCTAGCACTGTTTTAATGGCTGGCCCTGAAATAAGTAATCAGCTTGATGATGAAAGTCAGTCTGAATTAGCTGGTATAGTAAAAGGCCTTGGATTAGCTGGAGCTGAATCTGTTTTTAGCTCTATAGGAACAGGTACTTTAGGCAAAGTATATAAAGATATATTATTAAAAGAAGGGAAAGAAGCTGGCGTTAAAGTTTTTAGAAACGGTCTAGTAGAAATGTACGCTACTGCTTTGAAAAAATCCGGGGCACCAATTGCTATGTTTGGAGAGGGTATTGAAGAGGTTGCTACTACTATAACACAGAATATGATAAACGGTGTGAGCGCTTTTGATAACGTAGCAGATTCGTTTATACAAGGAGTTGGTGGTGGTGGATTATACGGAGCGCCTATAAATGTTGTAAATGCAAAAAAAGCGGTAAGCGAAGGTATAACTAATATAAAAATAAATAGAGATTTAAAAAACTCTGATTTTAATAATGCTATCGATCCCTTTGCTTTTAGCGATTCTAGTGATTTGCAGCTTGAAATATTAAAAAACCCAGGAGCTTTTGAAGTGTTAAATAAAAAAGTAGACAAAGAGATAATTGGGGGTAGAATATCTAAAGAAGAGGGTAACAGAATAAAAACAAATATCAGAGATACTCAAGCATCCGCTAGCACTATAGAAAAAACAAGTATAACTGATAGTGATAAAGTAGCAGCTGTTAATTTACTAACAGAAAAGAGAACTAACGAACAAAAAATAAAATCTGTTGGAGACTCAGCACTTACCCAAGGGGAATCCGATAGGGTTAAGGTAATAAATGAAGAACTAAATTCTTTGGTACAGAAGGGGAATTTAAGCGAAGCATCCGCTAAGTTGGATAAGAATATAGAATCTGTAGAAAAACTAGCCAGCAGTATCGAAGGTGTAAATGTTAAATCACTAGACAACGCGGAATCAATAGAAACCTTTATTGCAGATAACAAATTAGATATAAGCAAAAAAGCATCTGGTAATCAAGGGTTTATTTACCAAAACCCCAACACTGGTGAACAAACTATAATAATAAACAAAGAAATTGCTAGCCAAGAGCAAGCTGTTAACGTAGCGGGACATGAATTTTTGCATGCTTTACTTTTTCAAACAGTAAAAGAAAATACTACTACTCAACTCTCATTAGGTAACTCTCTAAAAAGTTATTTAAACGATGTAGATGCCGCTCAAGTAGAAAACAGTGATTTTGCTGAAAGACTAGAGCAATATAAAGAGGATCCTAATAATGTAAAAGCAGAGGAGGTTATAACATTGTTTTCAGACGCATTAAGTACAGGAGATATTAAGTTTAATGAAAATGTTTTTACTAAAATTGGAGATGTTCTCCGTAGAGCTTTACAGTCCGTAGGGGTTAATGTTAAGTTTAATTCAGGTAAAGATGTTTACAAATTCGTAAAAGACTATAACAAGAGTGTATCTAAAGGGAAACTAAGTAAAGCACAGATTAAAGCCTCTAAAGGTATTAAAGGTGATTTAGTTACCGAGGTAGATTCTGACATTAAAAGATTTACTAGTAAAGAAAACCTAACTTCCAGAGTTAAAGAAAGTAAAGCTACCGGAGCATTAGACGCTATAAATAATATAGTACCTAACGAAGTTAAAACAAAAGCTGATTTTCAAAAACCTAAAGTATTTAACAAAGCCTACGAAGCTACTATTGGTAATGGTGTTATTAGTAACTATGTAAAGGGTAAAGCAACTAGTACTGAAATGTATGAAAATACAATGGATAGCATTAGAGATCGTTTAATGAATTACAATCCTGCTACAGATCGTAAAACCAAAAGTGGAAATCCTATAACTTTTGGTGAGTTTATTTTTGCAAACACAAACTTCGCTATAGCTGATGCGAAAAAGAAGTTAGCCATTGAAGGTGAAAAAAGAAAAAAAGAAACCAGCGCTGACACAAAAGAAGCTGTACAAATCGCTGCTCCAGAAGCAACGGTAGCTACTATAGATAAGCCAAAGTATAAGAAAATAAAAGATAGTAATGTAATACCAAAAGAAACAATAGACAACATTCAAGCTAAGGTATTAAAAACAGTAAGGGTTTTAAAGTCTAAAATAGACGAGGATGTTTCTATAAATAAAACAGTAACACCTTTAGTAGCTGAAATTAAAAAAGATATGGGCAAGCAAGCTGATATTGATTTTAAGAAAGCTATGGGTGGTAAAAAAGACGGTAAGTTAAGAAGCTTTTTAATTAAAAACAAAAAAGCGATATTGACAAACATGACTACAACCTGGTTAATGCAAGCTATGCCTGGAGCTGTTCAAAAACAAGTTAATGGATCCTTTACATCTGATTGGCAAGGTAAAAATATTGATAGAGAAAAAGTTACAACGCAGCAAGCAGGTAGAACTTCCGGGAATGAAATAGTTAGAAGGTTACCTAATGCTGTTAATAATTTAAGTGATGCTGATTTTTTAGGGTATGTTTTAGACAAAAAAGGAGATCCTATCCGCGGCAGAAAAGAATCGTTAGCTAAAGCTATGGCAGAAGAAGTTTCTCTTGAACTGTTTGATGATGCTATTAGTGACCCAGATAGCGATATAAGAAAAGCGTTTGAAGACAATCAAGGAGCTTTAGGTGTTTTAATTGCCGAAAACATTGCTCAAGATGTTTCAAGACAAGTTGAAAGAGGTAGTGTTAAGTTTAGTAAAACAGGGTTAGGCTCTTTAAGCAGAGCTGAAGCTAAAAAATGGAACGAAGGTAAAGAAGAGTTTTTTAATAGTATTTATAAATTTAACGGAGCTTATAAAGAAGACAATGTGCTTCAAGCTCATATAGATGTTTATGGATCGGAATTTACAGAAAAACAACATAAAAATATAGCTAAACAATTTTTTAAACCATTAGAAGCTTCAGCTAAAGGAGATATTAAAATTACAGAAAAATTAGCAAGCGTTAATAAAACTTTAGAAGATTTTTTAGAGGATATAGCTAATGATGTAGATGGGGATGTTACTATACAACAACTAACAAATTCACCTGAGTCTGTAACTGCAGTTTATGAAGATTGGAATAATGTTATTGAAAGTAGAACGGTCGTTATTAATGCTTTAAAAGATGGTAATATTGATGTTCAGACAGCAGTAGCTTTTTTTAGAAGTACTTTTGCAAATTCGGGTAGAATTGGAAGATGGGTTAGAAATAAAATAAATAAGGATAAAACGCATAGATCAGATTTATTCTCTGGGAAAAAACAGGTTATAAACGCTTTAAATCAAGCTGGCTATAATATAAAAAATATAACTGCTACTACAATTGAGTTTAAAGACGGGGCCGTAGAAAAAAGAAAATACAATTCAGCTGTTAGTTCTGCTAAAAAATATTTAGGAAATTACGATATTAAAGCTGAGAAGGAAAATGCTGATGCAGCTTGGAATTTTACAACAAAAATACTAGAAGGTTTAAAAGGTAAGGATCCGAAAATTCAAGCTATGATTATGTCTGCTATGAATTCTGGAACTAATACCTCTTTAAGAGCAGCTGCTCCTGTTTTAGGTAGACCTACTGTATTGCCTTCAAAAAATACAAAAGATTATACACCGGAGCACGCGGTACCAGCTAGGGTAGCATTACTTCACATGTATGAGTATTTTGTAAAAGGTAACAAAGATGTAGACATAGATGCTTTAAAATCTGACTATCGTGTTATTATGTTGCCTAAAAGCATGGACAAAGTGTTAACGGGTTTAAAGTTAAGGCAATCTATGATAGCTGGGTATATTCCTGGCGAATCTAACTGGAGCTCTAGATATTATAACTTTAATACAAGAGGAAAAGTACAATACGCTATTGAGTCATTAGAAGATGGAAGTGTAGAAGGTCAATCTTATGCAGATTATTATAAAGAAAAAAACAAACCAATAGCGAATACTGTTCCGTTAGAAGTTATAAAAGAATCTAAACCAAAACCCGCTAAAGCCAATATATCTTTAAATGATAGTTTTAATAAAATGATTGAACGCCAAAAAGGTGTAGAATCATATAAAGAATTTTCAAAGGCTGTAGCGGAGATAAGGGGTAAAAAAGTAGGTAAATATAAGTTTTTTATATCTCCAGCTGCTGAAGATTTTAGAGGTTTAACTCAATACGTTTTTGCAGGAAAAGGGAAGCAAGGCGAAGCAGATCAAAAATTTTTTGAAGACAACTTGATTACTCCTTATTTTGAAGGGGTTTCTAAAGTGGAAAGCGAAAGACAAGTTGTTTTAGATGATACAAAAGGTTTATTAAAAATGTTTAAACCTGTTAAAAAGAAAATAAATAAATATATAGAGGATGGTGATTATACCTATGATGCTGCTATCAGAGTATATTTATGGAATAAAGCAGGTATTGATATACCAGGTCTATCTAAACGCGATCAAAAAAAATTAAACAAAATAGTTGTGGATGATGTTGAACTATCTGGTTTTGCAGAAGCTTTACTAGCGGTGTCTAGGCAAGATAGTTGGCCTAAGCCTTCTGAATATTGGCTTGCTCAAACAACTTTAAGTGATTTAAACGCCTTAACTGAAAAAACAAATAGGAAAAAATACCTTAATGAGTTCATTGAAAATGTAGATGTTATATTTAGTGAAACTAATCTGAACAAAGTTGAAGCTTTATATGGCAAACCTACAAGAAGAGCTCTAGAGAATTCAATATTAGCCATGAAGAGCGGTAGTAACAGGGCAAACCAAGGTCAAGGAGATGAAATAACATCTAGGTGGAATAATTGGGTAAACAGTTCTATAGGTACTATAATGTTTTTTAACAGAAGATCAGCAATACTACAGACTCTGTCTGCTGCTAACTTTATAAATTGGTCAGATAATAATCCTTTAAAAGCTGGTTTAGCTTTTGCTAATCAGCCTCAGTATTGGAAGGATTTTGCAATGATATTTAATTCTGATAAATTAAAGCAACGTAGAGGAGGCTTAAAATCTGATGTACAAGAATCTGAAATTGCTAACGCTGCTAAAAATTCTAAAGATAAAGCTCAAGCGATAATATCTTACATGCTTAAGATTGGTTTTACCCCTACTCAATTAGCAGATAGTTTTGCTATCTCACTAGGTGGTGCTTCTTTATATAGGAATAGAGTTAACACCTATAAAAAACAGGGTTTAGATCAAAAGGATGCAGAATATAAGGCTTTTGCGGATTTTAGTAAGCTATCAGACGAAGCCCAGCAATCAGGAGACCCCGCTTTAGTTTCACAACAACAAAGAAGCATAGCAGGACGCCTTGTGTTGTCTTTTCAGAACACTACAATGCAATATACTAGATTGATGAAAAAAGCTGCTCAGGACATTAAAAATAATAGAGGAAGTTACAAAAACAATGTATCTAAAATAATTTATTATGGAGCGGTTCAGAATTTTATTTTTAGCGCTTTGTCTAACAGTTTATTTGCTTTAATACCAGGTTTTGATGAAGACGATGAAGATGATGATGAAAAGAAAGCGGTAGAAGTGGACAAGAAAACATCAAGAATATTAAACAATATGACTGATTCTGTTTTAAGAGGTACAGGTATATACGGAGCAGTTATAGCTACACTAAAGAATACCATTAAAAAAGCAATAGAAGAAACAGAAAAAGGTTTTCAAGGAGATGGTACGAAAGTCATATTAGAAGCTGCAAATTTAGCTCCAGCTATTGGATCTAAGCTTAGAAAAATATACTCCGCATATCAAACTTATCAATTTGATAAAGATGTTATAAAAAACTACCCTCTTAGTGTTAAAATGCTTGGCAAATTTAATCCATCGCCAACTTATAATATAATAGGTAACCTGACATCAGCAACTCTTAATATACCTTTAGATAGGGCTATATCTGAGGCTAGAGCTTTGTCTGAGGTATTAGATAGCAGAAACACCAAGTTTCAAAGACTAGCTTTAAGTTTAGGGTGGAGAACATGGGATGTTAACGCTAAAAATGAGGAAGGAGATCTCATTAAGACTATTGTAAAATTAAAAAGAAAACAAAAGAAGGCTGCTGAAAAAAGGTTAGACAAAGAAATTTTAAAACAACTAAATAAGTAAAAAAAATAATGAACCAAGATCTAAAACTTTACATGATAAACAGCTTATCCTTAGGTGTAACTACCTTTTCAACACTAGAGACTACATTAAAAATTATACTTTTGTGTATAACTATAGGTTACACGA
>Ga0208134_1000885_pt1 | contig 18708 bp, 18 predicted proteins | sample VirMetDEL_Mar_31_FD_184515 | JGI IMG/M metagenome (GOLD analysis project Ga0208134, IMG submission 184515) | Aqueous microbial communities from the Delaware River and Bay under freshwater to marine salinity gradient to study organic matter... | ecosystem: Environmental > Aquatic > Marine >... | reverse complement strand
GTCTTCATGAAGCGGTAAGCAGAGGCGCATATCTGTACTGCTGCTACTATCTCTGCCGCCATTAGTAAATCCTTATCCCATCTTGCTTTGGGTCTACTAAAAGCGGCTTACAATATGTCGTTATTACTAAAGTGCTTGGACTTCCTCTGCGTCTTAGCTTCGCAGCAAAACTGTTACAAGTATCAATGCTCCGAAAGCACATAGCCTCAGAGCAGTTATCGTTAGCTACCTCTAGGCCACCGATAGTCATGATTAAAACGAAAACGTGAATCACTCATTCTACTCTGGCTCTACCGGCCAATCATCGTCTGAAAGATTAGGGAAGTCTGCGTGAGTCGTGATGTCCCTAAGAGCTTGTCTGTAGGTAGCCATCTCGGTAGACATAGTAACGTCAGACATACCCATCCAATCTGTCTCCGCTAGTTTGGTATTTCTAGTAGTTCTAACACTCGCCGCCGCAGTTGCATCAAGCTGTGCTTGGTACGCTGTCTCATGCTCTGCTTTAGTAGTAGTAACACCGTCCTCTGTGGTGTCTGCAAACATATCTGTTTCTATGTAAGCCTCTACCCAGTTACCGTTAGCGTCCTGAACTGCGCCGTTGCGATTTACCTGCTTATAGGCTGCGCTTGGTTCCGGTTTGGGTGCTGCGAGTACAGGGTCAATGCCTAAGAACTCGCAAGTGTCTGCATCCCATACTCGCGGCAGTGATGTGTTGCTGTTGAGTTTGCGGATTTGTCCTTGAGTTAAGACTTCGCCGCTTGATTGAATACGATATTCCATAATAGTTCCTATGCGTATGACCATTCATTATTAAAATTATGCCTGCATCTCCACTGGATGGTAACAGCAGGGATTCCAAGCTCTTTTGAAGCATCTGTTGTAGAGCCGAACTTGCCAAAAGGACATATGACCGTTTTTGCTTTGTAATTATTACTGCCGCCAACTGCAATAGACATTTTTGCTTTAACCTCTGGACGATGCATTGGGTTGTTTTCTCCTGCCACCCAAGGCTTTGGCTTTCCTGCTTGCGCAGCACTCATTTTTTGTTTTGTCTCATCAGATAGCACTTTACCTAAATTGCCATCTCTGACGTTTTGTTTACCTTGACCAATAAAGACATTTTCTACGCAGTAAGAGCCTGTGTCTCCAATACGACACATACAGTATTTATCTGCCCCTCTTCCGCGTAAATGCCACTTACCTGACGTTTCCCATATTTTTAGCCATTCTTCAAATGTAATACAAAACTTAATATTCCGGCTCTTTGCATTGTTCTTTTGAGTATTGTACTTCTTCCTTGCGTCCTTTGTGTCAATCATAGCTATCTCCTGTTAGGTTATAGCTAGATAGTATATCATGAAATGGCAAGGAAGATATAGCTACCGCCACTGGCGTTAAGCGCAGCAGGAGCAGATGATGTTACTGTAAAACCTGCGTTAAGCGGGTCTATGTAGTCTGTGTTTGTGACTTCTGCGGCTGTGGAGTTAAGCAGTAGATATGGGTCGTTACCTGCGACTATGCCTCTTAAACTGTCCCATAAGTACCAATCGCCACTAGAGTCTGTACGCTTGATTAGGATGAATCTAGCACCTGCCGAGAATCCACAGTCTACATCTACGTTACTGCCTGTTCCTGTGTAGCTGCCTACTTTGCTTACTCCTGCTAGTGTGGCGAAGAGGTAGGCTATGTATTTTCCTGCAACTGGATAATTAAGAAGTGAGCCGACTGTAAATTGAGTTGCTGTAGGTGATGTATTATTCCAAGAACTACCCGATGTGCTTGAGGCTGTGTCGTTGTCTAACTGACAAATTTTTGTATTGCCAAGCGCAGAATGATAAACATACCAATTTGATGAACCGTCTCTATATTTTAAAATCATCATTTCAGGCGTTACGGTTAGATTATGCGTTACATTCTGAGGAAAATTACCCGAACCGCTATAGGCAACCACATCAAAACAGCCTGTGGCGCGTTTTAGCATCCAACCATAAAAATCAGTATTGTTTGTACTAAAAATATTCATTACGCCAACATTGCTATCCATAGCTGTGCTGTTGGCACTGAAGGATTGTTCTGCTCCACTAGTAGTGGAATTTAAAACATTAGTACCAAGAAGCCTTGTAAACCAATACGGGTTATTTGTAGTGTTTACATATCTTCTGAAATACATATCAACAGGGAAGCCAGAAAGCATATCTGGAAATGACGCACCGTTATCAACATAGTTTGCTTTAAAAACCTCAGTCCCAGACTCAGGCGTTTTCATTGGGCGGCGTATGGCTATGTAAATAAAAGTTGCATTAGCACTACCAGTAACACCATTACCATTCGCACCGAATCCAGTGGCATTTATATATTCACTGTCTGTACTACTTAAATTACCTTCTGCTCCACTTGTGTTTGGTCTTAAATATTTTCCACCCGCAGTGCCTTCTGCTAGAAAACCACGCATATTGTCTAAAAGATTCCACGCGCTGGTGCCATCAGACCTCTTTACCAATACCCACTGCGGTTCAAATCCAAGATTTTCATAAAACACAGCAGAGGAATCAGTCGTAAAACTCCCACACTTAATAATACTCTCGTCACCATCGTCTCCAAAGCCTCCTGCGTCTGAGGCGAATAGGTATAAAACATAAGTAGCTCCGGATAAATTTGCCGCTCCGTCCCAGTTTGGATTCCAATACCCCACATCCACAGTGCTATCTGTCGAAACAGTTGAAATCGGCGTTGTTACATAAGATTGAGCAGTAGAATTTAAATTAAAGGCTGCTTTGTAATTTCCCGCTCCATCTGAGGCAGCGGTCATCCAACCGCTAGTGCTATCAGTTCTTTTCATTATCATAAAAGCAGGTGTAGAGCCTAAATTATGACTAATTAAATGTGAGGAATTTCCATTCCCTGTAAACGGCCCTACAACATCAAAGAACTTCTCAGCCTTGCGGAATGTAAATGAGGCAACAGTTTCTGCGTTACCGTTTATGTCTTGTTGGTCAGAAATAGAAAAACCGTCAGAATTAAAAGACGTAATAGTGTTTGTAATGCCTGTTTCTGCGGCAACAGTTTCGTTACTTTGTAAGTAACTTGTCTTACCACGCTCAGTATCAATTAAAATATGAGTTCTTGCAGTAGACCTTCTTTTAAACCATACCAAGCCGCCTTCGCCTGCAAGGTCAATGTTGTTAGTAATTGTCTGTGAAGAGTTATTACCCGTGTACAAATAAGTCGAGAACACGTCCTCAACGTACAGAGACTCACCTGCATTACCTGCCGCTGCTGTTAGCGCCTTGGCTAATTTGCTCATGCGTTACTCCTAAACGTAGCTGCCAGTGTAAGCACCGTAGAGTACGGAGGAGACTTTCCAGAACACCAGTGTGTCTTTCGCAGTCAGCGTAGGAGCGACGTTACCGCCAGAGGTAACCCAAGTCATTGTAGGCCACGTTACTGTGTAGGATGCACCTGCTTCAAGCTGTAGGACGATTGCGTCACCAGAGCTTAGAGAGTCTGTGAAAGTCGTGTTGGCCGAGAGAGTCTTGGTCTGTACTGCGCCGTTGGTAGCGTCAAAGGCTGTGCCTGACAGAGCGTAGACAGTGTCCCTGATGGTCTTGTTCGTAAGCGTCTGAGTGTTTGTAGACGTAGTAGTGTTAGCGTCATAGCCTTGAACAGTTACACCAATGTCTGCTGACTTTAGGATAGTTGCGTCAAACGCTTCTACGTCTGTGCCGATAACTAGGCCAAGGTTTGTTCTGGCTGTGGCTGCGTTATCAAGATCAGACAGATTATTAGACTTCTGTGTGTATCGAGCGTCACTCTGAGCCTGTGTGTACACATCAGCAACATTGAACGCACCGTAGGCAATGATAGAGACATTATCGCCTGTGGTAGCTCCGGTAGTTAGTACAATCGTAGCGCCGTCTGTGGCTGTGAAGTCAGTAGTAGGTATTAGCTTAGAGCCGTTCAGGTAGACATCTACAAAACCCACATCGTAGGTTGCTGAGAAGTTAGTCTGGCCTGAAGTCGCTGTGTACTCCTGGCGTTCCGCTGTACCGTTAACTGCTGAACCTGCTGCTGCCCACGAAGAGCCTGTGTAGACAAACATCGTGTTAGAGACAGTGTTGAAGTACAAAGCACCTGTCTGAAGTGGGTTGCCATCATTGTCTACCGTAGGCGCAGTAGATTTAGCGCCAAGGTACAAATCGGTAAATTCATCCAAGGATGCCGCTGCGTCAGTTGCCGAGGTAGCTGCCGAGGTAGCCGAACCCGCCGCTGCTGTTGCGGAAGTCGCTGCATTAGTTGCGGAAGTAGCTGCGTTAGTCTCTGAGGTAGATGCGTTTGTGGCACTTGTAGAGGCCGCTGACGCGCTGTTAGCTGCATTAGTCTCACTGGTAGCTGCCGCACTCTCCGAGGCCGCTGCTGCTGTTTCTGAAGCTGCCGCTGCTGTCTCTGAGGCTGCTGCATTGGTCTCTGAAGTAGAGGCCGCACTAGCACTTGAAGCTGCGTTGGTCTCAGAGGTAGAGGCTGCGCTAGCACTCGCTGCTGCCGCAGTCTCACTAGCCGCTGCGTTGGTTTCACTTGTAGACGCTGCTGAGGCACTAGAAGCTGCATTGGTTTCGCTTGTAGCCGCCGCTGATTCACTAGCCGCCGCCGCTGTCTCGCTAGCTGCTGCTGCCGTCTCAGACGCTGCTGCGTTAGTCTCTGCTGTTTCCGCTGCTGTCTCACTAGCTGCTGCCGCTGTCGCAGATGCTGCCGCCGCCGTAGCACTTGCCGCTGCCGCCGCAGATGTGCCTACCCAGTAGGCAGGAGAGCTTGCCGGAATGTTGCCAGTGTTAGAGTTCTGTAAAGACGTATAGAGAATGCCGTCAGTACCTACCGCATTTTCATTGATTGCGTATGTCTTGGTAGACAGCCAGGCAAAGCTCAGTAGCACCCAGTACGCTGTCGCACTGGACGGATTATTGTTCAGATTGGTGTTCTGGAGGCTCTGGTACTGCTCGCCGTTATAGGTGACTACAGCACCTTCCTGATAGGTTATGCCCGAGTTCCATTCTACTGAGTAAAGTAGCGTCCAGTATCCAGACGTAGAAGTCGGATCGTTGTTCTGGTTACCGGAGGCTAGAGATCGATAGTATTGACCATCGCTACCTAATACTACGGCATCAGCACTGTATATCTTCGTAGCTACCCATCCATCACCAAATACACTAGCTGTCTGACCTACCGGGTCACGGACTAGTATCTGCACATTATTCTTGTCTACTAATATTGACTTAGCTGTGCCGCTGAAGAATATGTTTGGTTGCCTACCTGCCGCAGTTAATATAACTGGATTGGTGTTAGCTATAGTTTGATTAATATCGCTAAAAGTATCTTTAAGAGTAGTCGTACCCGTCTCATAAAAATATATCTTACCGTTGCTTAACGGATCGCCAGCGTCATCAAAATATTGTGCATTTATTTCATTAAATCTAGCCATTATTCTTCACCGCTTGTACTGTTCAAAAAGTAATTAGCCACACCTACGGCTAATGCTCTTTCTTTGATGTTGGCTGGAACAGTGTTTGCCCAGTTATTAAATACCTTGCTTTTAATAAAGCTAGCCTCAGCCCTATCTGTGGGTTCCCCTCTTGCAGACCTAACAATAATTCTTTTAAAACTTGGATCACCCATCATTTGACTTGCGGCTTTAAGCGTATCTTCTGGGGCAGAATCCAAAGCCCATTTTACCCAAGCACCAGCAATGGGAATTTCTCCAAAAAACTTGCTGATGAATCCGTTGTCATTATTCATCATTTCCATTGCATTAGTTATACCAGTTCTGGGAGCAGAGGCTGTTGCATCTGCATAAGCCTTTGATATAGACGCTAAGTTATTGAGATACCTTGCGCCGCCAGAAGGAAGATTTCTAAAAAGCAAATCCCTAGCTCCAGAGTCTCTCTTAATTTTATTCCACCAAGCAGCAAATTGACCGGGAGATAATTCCACGTTCGTTCTGCCTCCACGGGTAAAAATACCACCAAGAGCAGTTACTACAGCTTCTTGTCTCATACCTTCTGGGACCGCTTCTATAACCTGCTTGAACAATTGACTGTTTCCCTCAGATAACCGATTCATAGCTCTGGTTAGTTGAGGAACAATATTCCTCTCCATATTCCTGCCAGCAACATTCTTGGCTATCTCTTCAAGACCTTTTCTCTCAGCGACAAGACCTTTTGCTGCTTGCCAAACCTGAGACATAGATGGGTCAATGTCTCTAAGAGCCTGATCCTGCGCCTCTGTAAGAGCGTCATACAATCTACCGAGCTGGAATGATGCAGTGTCTCCCTGAACCATACCTCTAGACGCGCTGCCGTATTGCTCTCCTATTTTTTGCCTTAGCTCATCAAGTCGAAAGTAAGTCATCTGCCCAGCTCTACCAGTTGCTGACATTGATTTTTGCACTTCTCTAAACAATTGTTGTTCTGGCTGAGATAAGTTTCTTACACCGCCTGCATCTATTGCTTTTGACCTAAGCGCGTCCCTAAGCGGACGCAAATTAGTTATCCTAGCTCTAGGATCAATCGTTGCGCTAATCTTTGTGTAAAGAGCATCAGACTGTGCCCTCAGACCGTCCATTATATCGCTCATCTCTTTCTTGATGAGATCATCTACGGCAATTAAGTCCCGGCTCCCTCCAAACTCGTCTATGAAGTTTCCAGCCCTAGCGGCTAATTCGTTTATAAACTGCTTCTCCGAATTAGCCATTGCTGAGCCAGGAATCTGAGCCACAGCCTGCTCAACCTGAATGTACTGAGGATTTCCAGAAACGATTCTTGCCGGAGTAATTTCTTCTAACCCTAGTTCCTGAACAGCCCTAGCCCTAACAGGATCAGGTTGAACAACATCAACCATACGCTCAGCAGCTTGCGGAGCCCGCCCAGTTGTTGCCTCTCTTGCTACGCGAGATATTTCAGGAGCTGCTCCCTCCTCGAGCGTTCCGGCTACCTGACCTCTCATTGCAGATTCTTGTCTTCCCGCAGAGACCACTCCGGGCAAATCTGAAGCAACGCTAAACATCGGAGCCATAGCTACTTCTCCGACATTAAACTCGCCACCAGCTTTACTTTGGGCTAATTCTATTGCAGCTTGCGTTGCCGCTTCTAATGCCGCCCTGGTCAACACAGTTCTACCAAAACCAGCAGGAGTTGCCGCAGTAATTGCTGCTATTGTTTGAGGAACATCTCCTAAGCTTAAACCCGGCTTATTAACAACATAGGTCTGAGGATTCTCAGGGTGATTAATGTAAACACCGCCTCTTGGCCCTGTGCTTACCTGTATTCTAGGATCAGCAACCTTTAGTATCTGCGCGAATTCGTTTGGATCAAATGTTAAAGCACTGAGCGCACCCAATCCTGTGCGAGCGACAACTCCACTGTCAGGGAGCACCTCGCCCACTCTTGTAGGGTAAAGCTCTCTTGCAGATTCCTGCTCGGGCGTAAGAGGTATATCAGCCACAAGACTTCTTTGAGGCTCGCCTATCTCTCTTAGAGGTGCAGGAGCACTAGTAAAAACAGGAGCCTGATTTGTATCTGCTATTAATGTCTTCGTTTGAGGAGCCATAAATCAATCCGTAAATCTTGTTGGGTAATAATTTCCATCAGCGGCTTTTACTCTAACCCTAGACAAATCAGCATCTGTTATTTGTCCTTCTTGATATGCAGTATTCAAGTCTTCTTCGCTTTCAAACTGAATCATATTTGAGGCGGGAGAGCTAACTTCTGTTCTTATATTAGCCAAAGTTTGCATTCTCTTAGACTCTGGATTGAAGTAAGCGCTCATAAATCTTTGGTTAGCGCCGAAGTCTGTAGCTGTCCTCTGCAAATCTGAGTAAGCATCATATATCGATGGTATGCCAGCCGCAGTCACGCTGTTAGCCACAGCCATAAGCTGATCAACGTCAAACGTATCTGGATTTGTTGGATCAACAATTCGCATCAACTGTTCTGTATTTACGCCTCTTCCCTGTAATGCAGCAATAACCGCAGATATCGGCGTATCCGCTCCAGCAATTTGCCTAGCATCAGCATCCGTAACAACACCCGGTGATATCAGTCGAGCTACGTTCATGATGCCCGCATTGATTGCTGATCTGCTTTTGGCTCTCATTTCTTTCTCTAAGCCCTTGACCTTGTTGTAAGCGGTCGTTATCTCGTCTACGTTTTGATTAAGTTTTCTAGCACTAGTGCCTACTTCACGCAGTTGGCTTACAGTTAGTTCGTCTTGCTTGGGCATCTGTATTAAGCCAATCTGATACGCGCTGTTTATTGCAGAATCAAGAGAAGGTATAGCTGACATAGGATCATTCATAAGCATCTGAATCATATTTTGAGTAGATTCGCTAGAAGCTCCAATTCTATTCTCTAGCTGAGTCCTGTCTTGCAGTAACTCAATTGCCTGACCTACATTTCCAGTTTGTAGTAAACCTCTGATCCTTACAGCATCTTGAGCAGCAGACTTGGCAAGGACTTCTTGCATTTGAAAATCCTGCATAGCTTTTTGTCTGCCGTATTGCTCTTGCTGCTGCATTTGCTGCAAAAACTGTGGACCTTGACCAGCGTAAGCTGATTGCAAGCCTTGCAATATTGTGCTTAGTTGTGGACCTTGCTGCTGTGTAGGCATTCTTCCACCTAACAATGATAAGTTGTCAGCCATATCTATACCTAATCGCCTATATTACTTAACTTAAAGGATTTCTGATTATTCCCATAGAGCTTGGATTACCGCCAAATTGAGTATTACCAGGATATACCGTTGCGCCGGAATGATAACTCATCGTAGGCACATACGGTTGAGAATCAAACACAGGAGCCTGCACTTTTTCCTCTTTTGGGAACATCTCGCCAAGTCTCGCTCCTACAACCGCACCACCTAAAGCTCCTGAGATCGGGCTTTGAGGAACAAATGTAGAGGATTGCGGTACGCCAGCTAATTGAGCACCTATGTTGCTGTTGCCTTGAGCTTGCATTAAAGCCAATTCTGTTTGAGCTGCTGCATCACCCTGAGCCGCCGCCTGTTGTAATCTGCTAACAAGATCGGTCTGCGCTCCAATCATTTGTGCAGTACCAGCACCCATTCCTTGTTGCAAACCACCCATTTGAGATGCGGTCGTTCCAAATTGACGTTGTAGTTGCTCGCCAGCGCGAGTCCTCATGCCTGCTACATTCAAGCCTGTTTGTGCGGCTAAGTCTGCCGCTCTAGTTCCTATACCTAGCGCAATGTTAGAGCGTCCTGCACCGAGAGATGTTCTTAAATCAGCTTCGCTAACACCTAGCTGCTGCGCTAAGTTAGCCAACTGCGTACCCTGTTGAGTAGCTGCTTGTAATCCAGAAGTACCGCCAAGCACACCCAAACTAGCAAGCTGTTGAGCTTGACCAGTGGATAAATTAGCCAGATTCTGACCAGCACCAGAGGCTAGTCCCGCAAGCTGCTGAGAGCCACCTGTGGCGATATTAGCCGCACTGCCTCTAGCACCAAGCCCTTGAGCAGATAGAGCTTGAAGGTTGGCTATTTGGTTTTGCAAGTCTTGAGAAGCCAGGCCAGTATTGTACCTAGCAAGCTCCTGCATAACCCTGCCGCCTCCTAAGCCGCCTCTTGCGCCTGCTGTTCTAAGAGCAGCACGTTCGCCCTGCTCTTGCAAGAATCTCATCTGTGGACTTTCTTGATAAGCCTGTTGAAATGCTTCTGGACCTAACGCGCCAGACAGTGCTAGTTGCTGTTGTAGCGCCTGACCGCCAGCCTGAGCGTAGGGATCAAACATTGCCTCAGCTCTTCCAAATCCAGATTGAATATCTCCTCTGGACTGAGCGAGAGCCTGTTGTATGTCTCCACGGCCTCCAGTGAATCCTGACTCAATGTCAGCCCTAGCGCCTCCCAGTGCTTGCTGGAGAGCGCCTATGCCAGTTTGAGTTCCCTGCATTATGTCTTGTCTAGCTTGTCCTATACCGCCTCTCAGAGCACCTATGCCGCCCAGTGTGCCTGCAGTCAATTCTCTGCCTGCCGAGCCTGCGGTAGCACCCAAAAGCCCTGTGGCCGTTCCTGCACCGCCCAAAGCGGCTTGTTCTGCTGCCGCCAGGCCCACAGGTAATTGTGGCTCAGGCGATACAGGCACACTGGGCGGCATAGGCCTTTCAGGATCAACATTAACCGGCGGTTTAGGCCTTTCAGGATCATAAACACGGGGATTGGTATTTCTTTCTTGGTTCACTCTTGCAAGATTGCTAACAACAAACTCGTTGCTTAGATTGTACTGACTAGCGACTTGTTCTGGTGTCTTAGCACCTGAGTTAAGGTCTTGAAAAGCCTGCTCTTGTACTATTTGAAGATTAGTATTAACAAAGTCTTCGCTTACTCCGTACTGTTGAGCAATCTCACTTGGCGTTTTATCGCCACGGGTAAGTTGACCTACAACATTATCTATTTCTTCTTGAGAAAATGCAGGACCGCTAGGATCGATTACTTGATCTAGTGGTCTAGTAGGAGGAACTACAGGATTTGAATCTATTTGTTTTTTGATTACTTCCTGTATCGGAGGCGCAGTCGAAATAACTTCGCTGTAAGCCTGCCTTGCGATTACAGGATCAACATTTAAAACAGTGGAAAGATAATTAAGATCAGCACCAACATCATTTATTAGAGTTGCGATATCTGCAACCGATGCATTAGGAGTAGACTTAATAAAGTCAAGTACAATAAATTCAGCTTCTTTACCGCCTTCCGTGTCTTCTATTCTCATACTCATAACGGTATCTGCCCATCGGTTTGGAATTGCATCATTGCTTGTTGCATTAGATCAACTGGAGCAGATGCTTGCTGTGTTGGTTGTGTTGGTTGAGCTTGTGTTACAGGAGTAAACTGCATCTGCTGCGGATTTATTATGGAATCAAGAGTGCTGTAATCTATTTGACCGCCTACTCGTGCCGCTTCGGGCCGATAATCTAGCGATCCTCTGCCAAGTATTGCCGATTGCATAAAAGGCTGGGCCTCTGCTATTCGTTGTTGGGCCATATAGTTGCCTTCTCGGAATTGTTCAAGCTGCGGTCTAAACATCGAGCCAGTAAGGTTAAGAGCTTGATTTACAGCATTTTGACGTATGTCTTGCGACCTTTGATATGCAGGAGCCAACGGAGCTAGAGATTTCTGACCAAACTCTCTGATCAATGCCATTTGCTCCGCTCGCTGTTGAGCAGATTGCTCCGCTGCTTTCGCGCCCATTTTATTAGCATCTCTTTGGCCCTTATAACCAAGAGCAGTGCTACCTATAGCAGCCAAACCCTTAGCGCCTCCAAGAGCACCAGCTATGCCCTTTCCTGCCGCAATTAATGGTGCTAAAAATGGTATTGCCATAATATTCTCCTAAACCGCTATCCAGCCCTTGCTTCGGTCACCACCGATCTCAGGCTGCATTTTTCTGTATTGGATTGATCCCGCACTTCCTGTAGTGTCGAGATATAAACTAAACTGTACCGCCTCTACAACTCCTTCTGGACTGCCTACACCCGTTATAGGTATAGATAACGCCGCTTCCTGCGTAAACTGTCTGAATGGCTGCTCCATCGTGCCATTAGCATCAACTATCGGCTGGGCCGCGTTTAACTTATAGCTCATTGCATTGCCACAATGTCAGCAGTCATCTGTATAAATACAGGCTTTACCGGGTCACTAATTGTAAATCTAAAAAGCTCAAACCTTGAAGCCCTACCATTACGGTTCCAGATAACTCTGCGGTTATACTCGCCCACTTTACCAATGCTGCGGTATCTAGCATCTGACCATATTTTACCATCTACAGACCGCTCTAATCCCACTTTCGGGTTCACAGCAGAGGAATTACCTACACCGCTCTCTACCGTAAGCTCTAACTCTGGGAGTACAAAAGAATCCATATTGTTTTGAAACGGCTGAGTTACGATAGTTCTGCGAATCTCGGTGTCGTATTCTGTGTACACGTTCTGGGCTAGCAGGCCAATCCTTCCATCTACCAGATCACCTGCCCATAATTGATTATACGCCCTAACCAGTGCGTTTACCCGATATGCACCTAATGAGCCATCCACAAATGATTTACGCTCATGCCATCGCTTGCTTATTGTGTCGTACACTAACGTAGTACCAGGTAAAGCAAATCCAACAAAGTATGCGCCTTTTTCTGCGTAGGCCCATGAATATATATCTAGTATCTGGGCTTCAGTTAAAGCACTTAACTCTTTATCTATTGCAGTGGTAGATATCTTGGCTACGTTGTTGCCGTTTAGCGCCCAGATCGCAGGTGACTCATTAGTACCCGCGCCTACAAACACAAACGTATCTTGAATAGACTGAATGCTGAACGGGCTAGATATCCCTTTGCTGAGGAACAACCCAGTACGCTGGAACGGAAAGTCAGCGCCGCCAATGTTTTGAAATGCTTCTATCGTCTGCGAACCGCCGATAAATAGCTGGTTCTTAAATACTATAGGAGCAACGATCTCATCTGGGTCCGACTCTGCAGTACCGAAGTCTAGCGCGTTATACGACAAACCATCATTCAGTGCGCTGACAATAAATTTCTTTGTGTCAGTAGTGAGGCAGAAAAACCCGTCAATAAACACAACCTGTTGAGGATTGCCGTTAGCCGTAAAATCAGCGTCTGTAATCTGAGCAAAAGTATCAGCAACGTGGTTGTAAATATACCCATTGCCTCCAGGAACCAACAGCAACAACTGAGTTCCATTGTCAGCCATCGATACTCTGCCTGATCCTGCTATTTGACCGTGATCTGTCAAAGCATAACTTGATGACATACTGTATAACTTGCTACCAATCACAAAGTAAGGCACACCGTTCATTTCATGTGCGCCACGGCAGTTACTGATGTCACTTGCGCTAGCTACTTGTGTAAGACCGGGCGTACCAAACAGAGTCTCCTGATTTAACGCAGGAGCCTGAGCTATATTCGGATAGAAGTTAGTGCATTCCTGCGCCGATATCGGCAGAGAATCGCTCTCATAATATCCGTTAGCTATTGGCAGGATAACCTTCGGCATTAGTTCACAATACCCACAATTGCATCAATCAGAACAACATTATCTGTGCTCGTGTCGTTACCAATATAAAGCTCAATAAAATCATTTTGAAACAAGGAAACATTGAAAAACGTAGAAGCATTAGCAGACTCAGCAGCATCTACTTTTCTGGTAATTTTACTGCCAGCCTCAACAGTGCCATTTTTAGCAATCTGTATAAATATTTCTTGATTGTTTGAAGCAACCGGGCTGAATGTGGCGCTAACATGAATAGCAGCGACTCTTTCAGATGTTCCGTTGTAAACTATCTTTCCTGTTGTATCTCCAGTAAACCCAGACTGTACACCAACAACAAAAGTTGCTGCCGCCTTTACAGGAGTGCCAGCCGTGGATATCGTTGTGGCTCCAGTGTTTCCTTGCACAGTAACTTGAGCGTATGGCTGCGCCTCAGCATCTATCGTGACGTAATTGCTTGTTGAGGTTACGTTTATTCCGCTTCCTCCAACCAGGCTTGCAATGTCAGGAGTAGCGTCCGTTACATTGAGTAACAGTGGAACGCCAGTAGAGTCAGCAGAGAAGTTATGTTTTAGCTCTAAACCGTTCTCGGCAGATACACTAGCCAATATGCCAGAGCCGCTCTCTATGTTTCTAATCTTGTTTACAGAACCATCAATATCTAAGACAGCAATACCAGTAGCAGCTCCCGTCTGAGTTATACTTCCGGTAACACCAAGACCACCAACAAAATTGGTGTAGCTGATCTTATAATTAGTGCCGTTTACAAAGTAATCCATAAACGCGCCAGCATCTACAGATGTTTTGGCAACAAAATTTGATTTCTTTCTGCCTTGCGATCGATCAACCATTTGTATTTTGCTCCAGGCCTATTGCCCCAGTAGATTCTGCTAGTATTTCTGCCTCAGCGTCTGGATAAAAGTGACTAGAAAAGCCATACAAGTTATCTTCATTTCCCGAACCAATAGGTAGGGTAGATGGCATTTTGCTAACGCCCATACTTTGCCCTATTAATCGCATTGTATTAAAACCGTCTCTTGCTGCTTTTACCAAGCCTTGCGAGATAATGCCGTTGTAGTCAGGAGCAACTTCAATAGCCATATTAGCTATCAAGCCTCGCAGTGCGCCTGTAGGGATAGTTACATCATCGCCTAAGTCAGATACCTCTGTGTATCCTAGCTGTATCCCTGAAGCGTCCAAATCATTCATATAGTTATTCATAGCAAATATGAAGTCACTATACTCATCAGGCTGCAACGGGGCTTCGCTAGCCTGGACTAATATTCTTTGTAAAGATGCCTTTGCAACTTGAGCAACAGTAGCCATTATTCGTACATAGCTCCCTTTGCTTTGAATTTGCCTTTGGGCTTTTTCTTAGCAGCTTTGGCAGCATCGCTCTTGCCTTTTTTTGTGTAGGGATATTTCTTTCCGTCAACCATTGGCATAATTCACCTCACTCAAATGTTGCATTTTTGGCAGATTGCCTAAACGCCTTAGCACGATGTGGATTCAAGTCCCAATTGCTTGCGGAGTTCAATTGCTCGTTTTTCACACTGGGACTTAAATCCGCGTTTCACTACTAACGGTGTCCTTCTGGTTCAATGTTACTAAATTGATCTCGCGCCAGCTCTATAAGATTCGCTAGCGACTGAGACGTTTGCGGAGAGATTGCTGTTTTCGCTTTAAAGGCAATTTGCAACTCGCCTATACCCGTGAATTTTGCAGGCTTTTCTCCAAGCCATTCACATATGGTGTCCAGAGTCTTCCTGTCTGGGATATGTCCGCGCTCAATTCTAGAAAGCGTTGTAGGGCTAATTCCGATTTCATTTGCTGCTGCCCTGATGCCCATGCTGCCTCGTCTTCTGAGTACGAGTTTCGCTAGATCATCATATTGCATAGAGTCTCCTGCTTAAGTGTATTAATTAAATGACATAGGAGCACCTTTCGAGCCTGGCTTTCGCATTCTCTCTGGTGTCTTACCTTGGGATTTTTGACGCTTAATTCGCTTGCGCTTCTTGTGGATGTTAGCGTACAGGCCGTCACTCATACTTAGCACCTTTGCTTCTTGTGGACTTAGCACCCTTGCACTTCCAGCGTTTACGGCTCAAGTTGTTAGGCGTGTTGGGATCGTTCTGCTTTTCTTTTGAAAGCCTTTTCTTAATTCCTAAAGACCTAGCGCAGTAAGAATCACCCTTCTTTGTTCCAGGCTTCACACGAGAACCACCGCCTTTGGCTTTTCCAGCCTGCCCGTAGGAGACTTTCTTGCCGCTAGCGGTGACCTTTACTTTCGCTTTACCTTTTCTTGGAGTAGCCATATAAAAAACTAGGAGCCGAAGCTCCCAGAATCACACAAGGTTACTTGCCGAAGCCTTGACCCGCAAATAGCGGATTAAAGCAAGCATACGCCGGAAGAAGGTCAAAACGAATCTTCTGCGTATTAGCGTCACCGTCTGCGTACTTAGACACACGGATGCTCATACCATCGCTGGTAGTTGCAATCGTGTCAGTTGAGTAGAGCTTAGGTAACTTAACAGTTCCAAGACCAAACGCTTGCTTGGTGAAGAACATATTAGGCTGATAGACAGTTGACGCAGCACCAACGATAGTCACAACCGCGCCGTCAGCAGGAGCCGCGTCTACGTTGTTGTACTGACCGTTAGCTTCGTAGATAGCCGCGCCAGAGACTGTAATAGTCGCAGCGTTAGCAGCGATAGTCACATCCTCAAGGACTGTGCCTGTCCACGGAACAGCAGCACCTGCGCTATCAAGGATAAGCTCACGAGTAGCAACATTTAAACGATTAACGCCTGCAATAGTTACTTGGTCTCCAGCTTTGATAGTGCCAGTACCCAGACCATCAAGAACCAAAGTCTGCTGCATGGTGTCCTTGGCTGTGACGTAAGTTGCGTCAGGAGCGCCATTCAGTGCTCCTGCACGATCAGTGGTAGAACCAGACGTATAGCTGCTCAGAGCGTTAGAAGTTAGTGCCATCAAGCCGCCAAAGTTCTGGCTGATTTGCGCTTTCTCCCAAGCTGTACGAACAAGGCCGTCAGCCGCATTCAAACCGTTCTGAGCTGATGACAGCGCAGTGGTTGTGAATGGGTTCATCAGATAGTATTTCTCGTCTGACATTGGCACACCAACAGAGTCCATCAACGCACCAGCACCAGCTACGTCTGACCATGCGTCAACAACAGTGCCGCGATCACCGTAGCTCAACGCTGCGTTTTTACGCATGAACGCGCCGAGGTCTAGCTCAAGGTCAGTTACGATTCTGCGAGCCATTGGCTCAAGGATTTGATCTAGTTGGTCTAGCTCAAGAGCCTCTTGCACGTTGCCCCACTCAGTGGCGGCTGTGAAGTAGTTTTGAACTGTACCAGTTGCTTTACCAGCAATGATGTCAGACTTCGTGGAACCACTTATGTCACCGCCAGAAGTGCGGATTGTGTTGTAGTCGTGAGGACGCTTAAAGTCAACAGTGCTACCACTTGAAGGATTGAACTTACCTGACAACAACTGAGTGTCGACAGTCTTTGTTACTACACGGGAAGCCTCGAATGCATCTAAAAATACACGAGCAACTTTCCGTGTGACGTTACTACTAAGATTATTAGCCATGATTGGATCACCTTATTCATTCAAAAATTGCCCCCTTCGGTCCTCGCGCTTTAGGCGCTACACCAGCTTTCGCTGGCTGTTCTACCGGGTCAGGAGCGGCATTTACTTTAGGTTTCAATGCAGCAGCCTTCTCGCGTACATGAGTTGCTATCCTTACAGCAGCTTGCGCCGGACTCATAGACCGGATGGTGTCTAGCTCGGTTACGTTCTGACTGAGGTACTTTGTTATAGCCGGACCTAGTTCGTCATCTAAAATATAGTTGACTACATCGTCTGACATTCCAAATGCCGCAACTTGATTACCTGCGGCTTGTAGTTCCTCGTTAGATATACCAAGCTGGACAGCTCGCTGCGAGTAGGTAGTAACCTTCTCATTCAAAGCCTCCTGCTCTTTGTATAGCTGTTCATTCTGCAAACGCTGTACTTCCTGTTGTTGGAAGCGTTGTTGTGCGTCAAATGCAGCTTGTCTAGCTATGGCCTCATCGCGCATTCTGAGCTGTTGCTGATACTCCTGATCACTCAGGGCATAAGGGTCCGGCTCTTTCGGCACATTTGGCCTTTCCTGTTTTGGCATCTGTTTTTCAAGCGACTCTAGACGTTGCTTTAACTGTTCAGCCTCAAGCTCTTTTTCCCTGAGCTTCTTGACTTTTTCAGCTACACCTCTGTCGTATGCCTCTTGCTGTACCGGGTCAAATCTGGCCCGTACCTTCTGCCAATCAGGCTTGGTTTGTTTCTCCTGAGCCTCCTCAGTATCCGGTGATGAGTCGGAGTCAATTTCTTGACCTTCGGTTTCTACGTCTTCGAGCTCTATTTCAGCCTCATCGACAATATCTTCCTGTTCCATCTTGTTACCTTCATAAATGCCGTCAAATAAATGGTGACGTTCCATGCCTCCAATAAAAGCGTGGAGTTCGCTGTGTTATAATTATACCACATATTGTGGTTTTGCAAGCAATTTTTGGCGGGAGCGGCTATCTCTGGCTCGGTTCATGATAGATTTTCACCGGAGGATTTGCACCTCTATTACACTCCCATAAACTTTATACAAAAGCCCGTAACGCAGATTGCGTTGGATTTACACTTGACAACAGATCAGAGCTATCCATTTTGTCTGGGTCAAACTCGGCTTCAATGGAGCGGATGTTCTTAGGATCAAAGATTATATCAATCGTGGTTGGATCGTAATTTTTTGGGATTTCAGGAGGCAGAGCGACATCAGGAGTGTTGTTGAGCATTTGGTATGCTTTGTACTCCTCGCTTGCATCTACCTCATCAAGAAAATCCATCATTTCCTGACTCATAGGCTCATTTTTAGCAGGCAACGGTTTTATTGGTATTTCGTTGGACGCTTTGTCAAACACATTGTTAATTGATACAGAATCATAACCTGCGGCTTGTGCTGCGTATGCTATATCATCTGTCCTAGCCACGCTGCCTACACTTGAATGCAGATTGGCTCTAACTGCATCAGGCAGGTTTCTGACAGGAATTGAGTTAAAGTTATTTCTGCCGCCATCAACGACAAGATTGTTTCCTTTTCTTAAATATGAAGAAACAACATTTCTTCCATACTCACCTGCATCTTCAGGACTACTGGTAAACATTTGGTAGTTGCCAGCTTTGTTAGGATCGTATTCGCCACTCAGTCCTCTGTATGCAGTCCTCTCAGTATCAAACCCAAGGTCTTGCGCTCTCTGCATCCTAGCGCCTTGATCCATGTCTAAGCCACGCAGCGCCGAGCCTCCAGCTATAGCAGAGCCTTGCCTGCCGCCGCCTGAGTATAAAAGCGTATCTCCAATTTCATTGCCTGATCTTCTAAACCCAGAGGCCAAAGCTGGGCCTCCACCGCTAGAACCTCCTCCCATAACTATCGTAGGATCAAACGCTACAGTCCTGCCTGTTTCTGGATCAAAGTATTCACCGCCTGATGCTGCGGCCCTTGCCTGCTCAGACATATACTCAGAAGTGCCAAACAAAGCATCTCGGAGGCTAGAGCCTACACCTTGTATTGCCTCTGCCTGCTCATCTGGGCCTCTGA
>Ga0208134_1000882_pt1 | contig 18759 bp, 14 predicted proteins | sample VirMetDEL_Mar_31_FD_184515 | JGI IMG/M metagenome (GOLD analysis project Ga0208134, IMG submission 184515) | Aqueous microbial communities from the Delaware River and Bay under freshwater to marine salinity gradient to study organic matter... | ecosystem: Environmental > Aquatic > Marine >... | reverse complement strand
ATACAAGAAACGACACACCGAACAATATAGCTGACGGTAACGTAATTAATGCTTCAGACCTTGATGGAGAGTTTGATGCTATACAATCTGCGTTTAACGGTTCAACTGGACACTCACATGATGGCACTACAGGTGAAGGACCACAGATAGCAACAGCAGGTCTAGCAGATAATGCAGTGACAACAGCTAAAATAACTGATGCTAATGTTACAACAGCTAAAATAGCAGACTCAAATGTAACAACTGCAAAGATAGCAGATGCTAATGTTACACTTGCTAAGATGGCAGCTAACTCTGTAGATAGTGACCAATATGTAGATGGTAGTATTGATACTGCTCACATAGCTGACGATGCAGTCACAAGTGCTAAACTTGACACAAACATACAAATAGCAGGTACTCTTGGTGTTACAGGTGTTCTTACAGGTTCGTCACTAGATATATCAGGTGATATAGATGTAGATGGCACAACTAACTTAGATGCAGTGGACATTGATGGTGCTGTGGACATAGCAGGAAACCTAACAGTAGATGGTGGCACAATCAAGCTAGATGGTAATTATCCAGTTGGTTCAAACAACGTGGCTTTGGGTAATACAGCAGGGGATTCTATTGTAGCTGGTGGTAACTTTAACACTCTTATAGGAGCAAATGCAGGTACAGCAATAAGTACTGGCGATAACAATGTAGCTGTAGGGTATAATTCATTATCATCACTTACTACAGGAGAAACTAATGTTGCAGTAGGTATGTCATCTTTAGCTGTAAATACTGCAAATAATAATGTTGGAGTGGGTTACCAAGCACTTTTTGACAATACTAGTGGTGCTCAAAATACAGCTATGGGTAGAGGTGCTTTAAGTAATAATACAACTGCATCTGGCAATGTTTCTATTGGCTATGCTTCTATGAACACTAACACTACTGGTTCTAATAATGTAGCAGTTGGTCAAGAAGCACTCAAGGCAAGCACCGCATCTAATTTAGTAGCTGTTGGTTATCAAGCATTAAATTCTAATACTACTGGTGGAAGTGGTGTTGCTGTAGGATATAATGCTTTAGAGGAAAATACTACAGGTGCTAGTAATACAGCACTTGGAAGACAGGCTCTACAAGAAAATACAACAGCATCTGACAACACAGCAGTAGGTTACAGGTCGTTAAATACAAACACCACAGGTACTGAAAACGTAGCTATGGGTAAAGATGCCCTTTTTACTAACAATGGCTCTTATAACGTAGGCATTGGTGAAAACTCTTTAAGTTCAAACTCTAGTGGTTCAAATAATGTTTCTGTAGGTAGAAGGGCTTTATTTAGCAACACCACAGCAAGCAATAATTCAGCACTTGGATTTCACGCATTGTATTCAAATACAACAGGAGCTAATAATACTGCTATTGGATATGCTTCAATGGCTATAAATAGTACTGGAGCAAGTAATACTGCATTAGGTGTTTCCTCATTATACAGCAACACCACAGCAGATAACAATACAGCAGTTGGGAATACTTCTTTAACTGCAAATACAACAGGTGCTTTAAATACTGCGTTAGGTTCACAAGCTCTTTTAAGTAACACGACAGCATCAAATAACACGGCTGTTGGCAGTGCCGCTTTATATTATAATACAACAGGTGCTACTAACACAGGATTAGGAAGACAAGCTTTATTTAATAATACTACAGCAAGTAATAATACAGCAGTTGGTTACACTGCTATGCTTACTAACACTGAAGGTGCTAACAATACTGCTATGGGAACACAAGCACTAAGGGGAAATACAAGTGGTGATTACAACTCTGCTTTTGGTGAAGGTGCTTTATACACTAATACTACAGGTAGTAATAATGTAGCGATGGGCAGACTGGCTTTATACTCAAATACCACAGCATCAAACAACACAGCCGTGGGTTATAATGCTTTAAGCACAAACACCACAGGGCATACTAATACAGCAGTTGGTAAAAATGCTCTTGATGCAAACACTGAAGGCACTAACAACGTAGCTCTTGGTGTTAATGCTCTAGATGATAGTAGCACAGGTAGTTTTAATGTGGCATTGGGAGCAAGTGCATTAGCAAATAATACCACGGCAGACAACAACACAGCAGTTGGTCATGGTGCTATGTTTGATAACACCACAGGAGCTAACAACACAGCAGTAGGTTATCTTTCAGCAGGTAACATCACCACAGCAAATAACAACGTGGTTGTTGGAGATAGGGCATTAAATACAAGTACTACAAGTTCAAGTACCACAGCAATAGGTGCAACAGCATTATATTCATTAGCCACAGTAGATAATAATACAGCAGTGGGTTTTGCCTCTTCTTATAGTACCACCTCTGGAGGAAACAATACTGCTATAGGTACTTATTCTTTTTATACAAATACCACTGGTGCTGACAATGTAGCTATAGGTCATCAAGCAAATTTTTATAATACAACTGGTTCAAACAATGTTTCTGTAGGAAAAGATGCACTCAAGGCAAACACCACAACATCTAGCAACACAGCAGTTGGGTATCAATCACTAACAGCAAATACAGCACATAACAACACAGCACTTGGTTGGTATTCAGCAAGGCAAAACACAACAGGAACAGGCATAACTGCAATAGGATTGCAAGCACTAGATGCAAACACTACTGGAAGTAACAATACAGCACTTGGTCAAGAGGCACTTAAATCAAACACCACAGCATCTGAAAATACAGCAGTGGGTTATAGGTCTCTTTACACCAATTCAACAGGTACTAATAATAATGCTTTTGGTGTTGATGCTTTAAGGTTGAACACTGTTAATTCTAATAATGCTTTTGGTCATAGTGCTTTAGAGGTAAATACTACAGGTGTACAGAATGTTGCAATGGGTCATAGACCTTTGTCAGCAAACACTACAGGTGCTTATAACACTGCCTTCGGTTCATATGCATTAACCGCAAACACCACAACATCTAACAACACAGCAGTGGGTTATGAAGCTATGACTACTAGCACAACTGCTAGTGACAGTGCAGCTTTTGGTTTTGAATCCTTACATGATTTAACAACTGGTGATGACAATGCTGCTTTTGGTTATAAATCTGGTCACAGTCTTACTACAGGTTCTTTTAATACTTTCTTAGGTGATAATGCAGGTTTTAGTATGACCACAGGTAGTAAGAACACCATCATAGGTCGTTATACTGGCAACTCTGGTGGCTTAGACATAAGAACATCAGACAATAACATTGTGTTATCAGATGGTGATGGTAATCTGAGATTAAGAATTGACCCAAGTGGCAATATGGTAGTGGGAAAGACAACTAATAGTCATTCAACTGCTGGTTTTGGGGTTACTGCAGGTGGAGTTGGAAATTTTGTGGCTGATTCTACCACACCATTAATAATAAATCGTTTAACCAATGATAATAAATTAATTAGTTTAAGACAAGCTAGTACAGAAGAAGGTACTATATCAGTAAGTGGCACAACAGTTTCATATAATGGTGGTCATCTTGCTAGATGGTCACAATTAACAGACAACACTCGTGATAATACAATACTTAAAGGCACAGTAATGACTAACCTTGACCAAATGGCAGAATGGACAACAGATGGTGTAACAGAAGATAACGAACAGTTAAACTGTATGTCAGTATCTAGTGTTGAGGGCGATGCTAATGTTGCAGGAGTATTTGTTAACTGGGATAATGATGATGATATCTACACTAACGATATGAATGTGGCAATGACAGGTGATATGGTTATTCGTATTGCTCAAGGAACAACAGTTGCTAGAGGTGACTTGCTAATGAGTGCAGGAGATGGCACAGCGAAACCTCAAGGTGACGATATAGTTAGAAGTAAAACAATAGCCAAAGTTACTTCTACAAACGTATCACATACATATGATGATGGCACATATTTAGTGCCTTGTGTATTGATGGCTTGCTAACTTAAAAGGAGAATAAAAATGGATGAAAAAACAGCAGAAGAAATAGCACAAGACTACACAGCTATGGGTCACTCAGTAGACCTTATCAATGCTATCATTGCAGGAACAGCAATGGCAGATGATGAAGCTGAAGACAAACAAGACTGTGTTGATAGGAACGTAGCACACTTAGAGATTATGGTGGCTAAGGACTATTGGACAAGTGAAGATATGACAGCAGTTAATACTGCAATCACAGCAGGTCAAGGATACACAGCATGAGTGAGAATGTAATTACTATTGATGGTAAAGAGTATAATCAAGATGATTTAACTCAAGACCAAAGTTACTTCATCAATCAGATAAGAGACTTACAAGCTAAAGCAGGTAGTCTTAAGTTTCAACTTGACCAAGTAACTGTAGCACAAAATGCTTTTACAAATTCGTTAATACAATCTATAAAGGGAAGCGAAGAAGAAGATGAAACCAAAGCTAGTGCAGCAGATGAAGATGCAGCCTGAGTTAAAGGTACAAATGGAATTGGAGGCACATGAAAAAGAGTGTGCCATCCGATACCAAGCAGTCAACGATAAGCTAGAAACCTTAGACAAAAGAATGTGGCGAATAGAAGCTATGTCTATGGTGGGTACACTTGGGGTGGTAGCTTTGGTGGTTGCGATTGTGATGAAATAATATATGGCAACATATTTATTTGGTCAATTGAGTGACCCAAATGTAAAAGTACTACATCCTCTTTTTGATAAGTTTATAGACCAAAATGCTAACATAGAATGGAATATAACAGAGGATATATTATATATAGAAGGTAAGCCTGTAACAGATTTAACTGCTATCTATATGAGAAACAATGTATTTGAAGAGAGTACTTTTAAAAAATATACGAACTTTCACATACTCAGTAACTACATACAGTGTCACAAAGTAACTACATACAATAAAGATTATCGTTATCAAGAAGTAAGAAAGTTAAACAATTTAATTATAGCTAAACAGTTAGGTTTAAAAATACCTTACACAGAAGTAACAGAGAAAAGTGCTAAAGATAATACAATAATTAAACCTGTAACAGGTGGACAACATACACTAGAAGGTAATGAAGCTGTTTATCCTTGTATTATACAACAAAAGATAACAGGTAAAAATAAAAGATTATATGTTGTCAACGATAAACATTTTGCTTTTGAAGTAGTAACAGATAAACTAGACTACCGAGATGACCCTGACAGTAAAGTTGTCGTAACAGAAATAGATGATGTTACTATAGAAAAAGTAAAGCATTTAATGAACAGATTAAACTTAAACTTTGGTGCTAGTGATTTTATGGAAGATGAAGAAGGGCTATGGTATTTAGAAACAAATACAGGTCCTATGTTTGTAGCTTTTGATTTGGAAGTACAAGGCAAGTTAGCTAAAGCAATAAGATATGAACTTAATAACATATAGGTAGAATAATATGGCAATGTTTAAAGGCTTTAAGCCACAAGGATTACAAAAGATAGCTAACAGTATGGGTTATACAGGTAGCTTAGAAGGCTTTGACAATTACTTACAACAGAACACTGATAAACAAAACATGATGAATATGTATAACCAACGTGCTATGCAAATGGCACAGGGTGGTGCTGTACTTCAAGGTGTAAAACAAGTATTTACACAGCCTGAAGGTAAGACCATGGCTGATGTAACAGCATTAGACAAACAAATATCAGGTGCAGGTTTTTATGCACAACCTGCACAGTTACAGTCAGGAGCACTTAGAGGTGGGCAACAACGCATAGCTAAAGCACAACCTGGTGGTAATATGATACCTGCAGGTGAAAGAGACCAAACTGCTAATCTATCTAGTAGACCTAGTGGTGGCTTTGACCCAAGAATAATTACACAAGCTGTTGGTGAAGATGGTAGTGGTGATGCTTTAGCTAAAACTCTAGCTGTAGGTGAAGATGATGCTGAACTTCAACCTATACTTGGACCTAGACCTATAGCAGCAACTAGAGCTATGGGTGAAGATGGCACTGGACCTGCACCTAAGCTAGGTGATTCTATACAATTAGACCCAAAAGTGTTAAAACAAATGCAAAGACGTGCTGAAGATTTAGGACCTTCTATAAACCAACCTATAGCTAAAACTATGGCAGTCGGTGAAGATGACCCTAACTTTGAACAACCAAAAATAACAACTATGGCATACGGTGAAGAAGGTGAGCCACCACTAGAACCTCCTATATTTACAAGACCACCATTTACAAGACCACCACAAGTTACAACAGAGGCACAGGGTGAAGAAGGTGAGCCAATGCCACCTTTTCAACCACCTATTGCAAAAACTATGATGGCTGGTGAAGACGATGGTGGTTTGTTTCCAATTGACCCAAGACAACCTCAACCTAAACAAACACAAGCCTATGTACCCACATTAGGTGAAGGTCCTGGTCAAGTACCTGCTTATGGTCCTTCTGATGCTACTCCACCTGTAGACCCTTATGCTGATTACAGAAAGAATGTAGAAACATTTCCTGAGACAGGCACGTTTAAAAACCCTAAAATTCAAACTTCTTTTGATGATATGTCAAAGGAACTTGAAAGAAATTTAGGAAGTAGACCTTCTCCTGCAAGATTAAAAGAAAGGTCTGATAAAGTATTAGACTATGTACGTAATATTTATTCAGGACCTATATATCAATCAGAAGCAGGTGTTACAGGACTAGGTGGTGGAGAATTCACTGAAGAGTTTAAGCAGTATGCTAGAGATTCAGGTTTAAGTATTGTAGATTCTCCTGTAGCAGATGGAAATCAACTCTTAGATGCACAGAAAAGTAGCCCTATAGCTACAACTCCAGGCTATCTACCTTCTGCTCCTATGGATGATACAAGACCAGGTATAGGAGATGTTACTACTACTCTTGCACAGACAGGTGCAATACCTGTTGGTGCTGTCACTCAACCTGAACTCATTCAACGTGAAGATGGTCAGTTTATAGACCCTAATACAGGTCAACTAGCACCTGCTCCTACTGCTAGTACTGCAGTTGCAGATACAGCACAGGCTGACCCTGCACAACAAGTTACTGCTACTAAGATGGAAGCAGTTCAGGCTGCACCTGCAGTAGAAACAGCTTTACAAGCCAATTTAGCTGCACAGACAGACCCTAATGACCCAAGAGCACAAATTACAGCTGCACAACAAACATCCTCTAGTGTAGGCGATTTAAGTGCCGCACAAGGTAATGCCACATTAATGGACAATCCTGTACAACGTGAGATACAACAGGGTGAATTAATTAACGGTGTAGCAGATGCAGAAAAAGCATCTAAGTTTACAGAGCAAGTTCAAGCTGCCACAGCTACCCCTTCAGAGAAAGCTACAGTGCAAGGACAACTAGCACAGTTAACTGCTGACTTCGATATAAATAACCCACCTGCGTGGGCAGCAGGAGCACTTAGAGGTGTTCAGGCTCAGTTGCAACAAAGAGGATTAGGTGCATCTTCAATTGCAGGTCAAGCACTTATACAAGGTGCATTAGAATCTGCCCTTCCAATAGCACAGGCTGATGCACAAACACAGGCACAGTTTGAATCACAGAACTTATCTAACAGACAACAAAGAGCAATGCTTGCTGCACAACAACGTGCAACATTTATAGGTCAAGAGTTTGACCAAGCCTTCCAAGCAAGAGTGCAGAATGCTGCTAGGATAGGTGATGTAGCTAATATGAACTTTACAGCACAGCAACAAGTAGCACTAGAAAATAGTCGTATAACAAATACGATGAATCTACAAAATCTGAGTAATAATCAGGCTATGGTTATGGCTGAAGCTGCGGCATTGTCTCAGTTAGATATGGCTAATTTAAGTAACAATCAACAAGCAGCAGTTCAAAATTCACAGAACTTCTTGCAGATGGAAATGGCTAACTTAAGTAATGAACAGCAGACTGCACTGTTTAATGCACAGGCAATCAATCAATCCATATTGACAGACCAAGCTGCTCAAAATGCCGCAAATCAATTTAATGCAACAACACAAAATCAAGTAGACCAATTTATGTCTAGCCTTGCAAATCAGGTGTCCCAGTTTAATGCTACACAGGCTAATGCACAGAATCAATTTAATGCAGGTGAATTAAATACGCTAGAAAGATTTAACACTGAAGTAGCTAATCAACGTGACCAATTTAATGCTACAAACCAATTAGCTATTGCACAGAATAATGCAGTATGGCGAAGAGAGATAGCTACAGCAGATACAGCTGCAATTAATCGTGCTAATGAGTTGAATGCTAAAGCTGTGTTAGATGTATCTAATCAACAGTATAATAATCTATGGACATTCTATGCCGATACAATGGAATGGGCATGGAAAAGTGCTGAGAGTGAGCAAGATAGGTTAGTTGAGGTAGCTGTTGCTAATATAAATTCCGATGCATCAAAAGCACTTGCAACCGCTAAACAGAATGCAAGTAGTACTAGTGCTCTTGGAAATATAATAGGACAACTAGGAACTGCTTATATTAGTAAAATATTTTAAGGAGTCAGATATAAATGTTTAATCCTGCAGTAAGTATATATGAAGCTGTTGATAAAAGAATAAAACAAGGAAAAATCATAGCTGAAAGAGATACAAAAATGCCTAAAGGTAAAGGCATACTCACAAGAGTAAATAAACAAAAGAATATTTCAAGTGACCAGTACTTAGAACCTATAGATTATGTAGTAGATGCTGTCATAACATTACGTAAAGAAAAAGAAGCTCTAATGGAGAATATGAATGGCAATTCGTGAAGAACCACCTTTAGTTGCACCCCTACCAGGGATGTCTATGACACATGAGGTGGGAGCTAGACCTTGGCAAACACCGCCTAAACAAACAACTGTACAAGAAGTTATTGCTCATTATATTGAACGTATGCAAGATGACTCTATAACAGAACAAATTGTAAACATACTACAGGCAGATATACCTGTAACAACTCTAGCAAACACAATTCAATTAGCAGGTGTTATGGAAGGCAGACATAGTATAGATGTAGGTGTTCTAGTGATTCCTGTACTAATGGAAATGATTATGTTGATTGCTGATGCTGAAGGCATAGAATACACAACTGGCATGGAAAGAGACAAAGAAGCTGAAGTAAGGGATTCTAGAATATTAGCAGGAATATCTAAAGCTAGAAAAGAACTTACAGATGGAAAAGACGAAGAAGAAATACAAGTACAAGAAACAGAAGAAGAATTGGCAGAAATGCCTAAAGGATTGATGGTTAGGAGATAACATGGCATTTTTAGGTTTAAGTGGTTCAGCTTTAACTTTCTTAGGTGGTGTAGCCGAAGGTGCTTCTAAAGAATTAGATAGGCAAATATCTACCCAACAAGAAGCTATTAAAGCTGCATCGTCTGCTGCTATTAGGCAAAGATTAGCCAATAGAAAAAAGTATGACGATAGTATTGAGGAAATGAAAAAAGAAATACAACCGCTATTATCTCAGTACAACATACCTAATGTGGCAGCTCTAATGTCACTTCCTCAAGCACAAAGAAATAAAATAGTTAGCAGTTTAGCTACAATAGATGGTAAGGATAACAGAGCTAAGTTTTTTAAGGCTTTAGATGAATTTAAAGGTAAGACAAACTTAACAGAATCAGAATTAATAAATGCCTTAGTTCCTGCATATAAAGAAGCTAAGATGGATTACTCTGACTTAGTTCCTAAAACTGCCGCTGATGTTTTATTTGGACAAGACCCCAAAAACTTATTAGAAACCAGAATAAAAGCAGGTGTAGGAAACTTAAGACCATCTGTTGAAAGAAAAGACCTAACACCATTCCAACAAGGTTTGACTAGAAAAGGTAAGATACAAGTATTTTCTGAAGATGCTAAAGATTTAAGTTTGTTTAGAAAATCTTTTACAAAAAATATTTTTGCTCGTATGGGGGGTAAAGCAGTTGAGACACAGTTTGGTGTTTTTAGGGCAGCAGAAGGTAAAGATGCTGATTTAACTTTAGCTGAAACTTTTGTAAATAAAACACTAGCACCAATTTATAATAATACAGTAAGAGAACTTCAAATAGATGAGAATTTAAGTTTAGTCGAGGCACAAGCAAAAGCACAATCTCTTATTAGTAATCAAATTAATTCTCAGTTAAGTATTGATGATACAGCAGGTAATGCTGCTAAAATTAGAAAGCAAATGGGTGTAAAACCCATATCTATACCAGATACTTATGATGGTCTATTTCAAGAAAAAGATAAAGTTGCATTAAGTGGATTATTAGCATTACAGGAAAACAGATTTGCTGAAAAATTTGGAAAGGGTCAAAGAATAGGACCTGAGTTTTATAACGAAGCAGAAGGAGATATCAGAGAAAGATTATTAACTTTAGGTTATGATGAAAAACAAATAAAAGATATTCTTTCGGTATTTAGAAAAAAAATTAGAAAATACACAAGTAGCGACACAGATTGATAATATGTCTAAAGAAATAGAAAACCTTTTTAAAGAAGATGCTGAAAAAGAGTCGGAAGAAATTTCTTCTGATGGTTTTAGCTTATTTAATGATAATAAAAAAAGTGATGCTAGTCAACAAACCTTTGATTTATTTAATCAAAAGTCTGATGAATCAGAAATTAATATAAGTCAAGATGAAACCACAACTCAAAAGAAACCTACCCTTGGTAACATTTTTACAGAAGTAGATGTTACATCCCCCGGAACTCCATACGTAAAAACAGTAGAAGATATTAAGAATAAACCTTACACAACTCCTGAAGGTTTAGCTCTCAAGTCCTATAATAAATTAGAACGAAAGAATATAACAAAAGAGTCTTTGTTAAAGGATGCATCTTTCATGGCTGATGCACGTACACTGCTCAAAGGAAGACACAACTACGATGATGATGAGTTAGATACACCAGATAAGATATGGGAAGCATGGACTGAAAGACAACGATATTATGACACAGGTAATGAGTTTACGTTAGCTAGAGACTTTGACTATTTGTATGATTCCGAAGATAATGATGTCAAATTTGCTAGGGCAAATAGATATGGTAGACTGTTAGATGTGTGGGAGAAGTATAAAGGCGAAGATATGTCTTTTAGAAAAGCACAAGACTACGCAGGTGCAGGATTTACTTCACCAAGTACAGCTTTTGCATTTATGCTTGGTGGAAAAACTCCACTAGGTATAGGAGCAAAAGGTGGTGCTTTAAAAACTGGTTTAAGATTATACCTTAAAAACTTTCTAAAAGGTGCAGCTGTGGTAGCTCCTGTTGAATTTGGTGTTGGCTATTTACAAAGTGCTGGTAAAGAAAAACTAAGAAGTGAAACAATGAAAGAAGAATACAGACCTGGAGTTGTTGGTTTTGAGACAGCAGTTCAAGGTGTGGGTGGTTCTGCCTTTGGTGGATTTAGTTCTTTGCTAGAAACTAGAACTGCCGCAAAGCAAATAGATTTAAAACAGCAGTTTACTACAGCAAAGGCTGAGATTAAAGAAGCAGCTAAATTGAAGACACAAGACTTTCTAAAGACAGTTGGGCAAGAAGATATTGCAAGAATATCTAAAAAATTAGAAAAACTAAATCCTGAGTTAACAGCTAAAGGTAGAGAGTTACGTAAAGAAGCAACTGCCGACCCTAAAAACTTTATTGCAGGTTTACCTGTAGAGCTTCATAATAATATGGTAGCTGCTGCTTTGAAAATGGAAAAGTTAATAGATGTAGCACCTAATGAAAGAATAACATCAGCATTACATAGAGCTATAACTCAAGGTGTAAAACAACCAGATGGTACATTTAAGTTGTTAGAAACTGCTGAAATGAAAAAGATACTTAAAGACCACAACTTAACTACTGACCAATTTGGTATGATATTCTTAAGTGATGTGTCTGATGCTGCTAGAATATTACAGTCAAAGGGTCAACTAAGTAAATTACTTAAGTCTCCAGAAAGAAAAGACTTTAATACCCTTCTTGAAAAAGTAGATGACTTAAACATGGCTAATTTAACAGGTGGTGTTACTAGAGAAGTAGCGGCAAATGTAGCAAAAGAAAATAACAAAGGTATTTCTTTTGTCCGTAACTTTTTTAAGAATGCTGACCGTGCTAAGTTAGGTATGATGACATCACAGCCACAAACAACTATAAGGAACAACATAAACGGTCTATTCAGGGTGGGTGTAGATACAGGTGTATATGCATTAAATCAGTTATATCAAGGTAAAAACCCATTTACAAAAGATACATTAGCTATGGCTAAGTATATGGTAAGACCAGCAGAAGCTAGAATATTTAGAGATATGTTTAAGGAAGATTTTCCTGAAGAGATGTCAAATTTATTTAGAGAAGCAGCCGACTTAACTAATAGAACAAATGATGATGGGGTATTTACTAATCTTACCACAGGTAAGTTGGCTTGGCTTGGAACAAAGATGAACTACTTCAATACATTGTCAGATAATTATTTCAAGCAAGCAGCCTTAACTACATTTATGCGTAGGGGTATTAATAATCTAGACCCTAAAGATGCTATTAAAATGGACACACTAGATTTAGAGACGTTATTAGCACAGAAACTACAAAAAGATTTTCCTAACATGGAAGCTACAAGAGAATTTATTTCTACTTTATCTCCTGCAGGTTTTGAACAAGCAGTAAAGAATAATAAAATCGGTAAGATTGTCAAGATTGATGGTAAGCCTGTTAGGGTTCACGATTATATGTCACTAGCTCAAACAGGTAAATTATCTGAAATACCTGACGATGTTTTGAAGAATGCTATACAAGATACTTATGAATTTGTATATCAAGCTACATTTAAAAGTGATGGGTATTTAAATAAGTTTAATAGATTAATACAGTCAGGGCACAAAAATTTACCCTTTGTCATATCCACCTTTTTACCTTTTCCTAGATACACATCTAACCATTTAAAAACAATATATAATCATATACCCCTTTTAAATATGCTAAAGATAGAAAACATCGGTAGTAAAAAATTAGACAAAGAAGGCTATAATCTAATAGGTAAAATGATTAAAACTGACAAGGCTACTTTTAGTAAAGACTTGGCTAGAGGAACTATGGGAACAGGTTTGTTTCTAGCTGCTTTAGAATGGAGATACAGACAGGGTAATACTAATCATTGGTGGGAAATAAAAAGTGAAACAGGTAAACCTATTGATGGTAGACCTATATATGGTGCATTAGCACCTTGGGTATTAGCTGCTGATGTGATGTACAGATATCAAACCGACACACTGCCTTCAGATACAGGATTAGGATATGAACAGTATGCAAAAGATGCTACTCAAGCACTTATAGGTGTAACAGTTAGACGAGGTATGGGTCTAATGTTTCTAGAAGACTTGGTAAGTATGTTTAGTGAAAATCAAGATGGTGGAAACAAAAGTATAAAAAATGGCATAGAGCAGTTTGTAGGTAATGTAGGGCAAGCCTTTATGATACCTACACAAGTAGTAAAGAACTTCTACGGTATTTCAGATAAAGACCAAAGAAGAGTTCCTGAAACTAGAGCAGGTGAGACAAATATATTAGATACAATTTTAGCTAGTGCACTTAGGGGTGCACCTGACTTTAAATCTGTAGATGTTAAAGGTGCAGTTCAAGAGTATGAATTTTTTGGCGATGGTAAAATAAAAGCCGATAGACTATTTACAAATATTCCAACTATAAGTAAGCAAACAGTTGACCCATTTCAAGGTCCTAGACGAAATGTATCTCCTATATATAAGCTATCAGGATTTACTCTAGGTGAAGCTAAGACTATCTTTGATGAAGAAATGACCATACTTAATATACCAACTAGGGAATTCTACAAAAGAGATTACAAGAATCCAGAAATAGAAGTGTCGGCTCGTGACTTGCTTGGTACAGATGGTAGTCAATTTAATCTAGCTAAGAGGATGGCTACTTACATAAGAAGTAAACCATATCGAAACTTAATTGAAAAAGGCACTGAAGTTGCTAAAGAACGTGGTGAGCCATTAGAAAATGAATTATTCCCATTAATAAGCTCAGTATATAGTAGAAAAGTACCTGTTCAAGTTTCTCCTGCTCAAAGGACAACTGCTCTTATGAAGATGGGTAGATTGTATGTTCAGGAAGCTAGAGCTTATGCTGCATCTAAGCTAGAAAAAGTAGAAATTAAAGCAGGTTTCCCTTACACAAGTAAGGTTGTTCAAGATTGGAGAAAGCTATCAGGTCAGAAAACTATAGCAGCTAATGAACACTATAGACAAAACAATGATTTTGTTTATGACAAGAATAGAAATTTAGTTGAACCTAAAAACATATACATGGATAGAGACTTGTTTATCGTGAAAGGTGCTCTGACAGAGAAATCTTGGAGAAACAGAAAAAATGTATTGACTACATACGTAGAATTTGGTAAAGGTTTGAGTAAAAAGGATAGGTTGAAGTAATGGAAGATGAAGATAAGATATTAGATGACATAGATAAAGCAAATGCTAGTAGTGATTTAGTGGATGCTTTCAAAGAACCATTTGAATCTGACAATCTATCTAAGTCAATGTTTGAAGCATTGCCTGGTGTATTTGATGACCCCACCTTTGGCGACTTCAATCGTACAGTCGTAGGTGGAGCAGTTGACGCACTCGACTTAGGACTACGTACAATAGAGTCAGGTGTTAAAGGTGGTGCTACAGCTATAAATGAAGCAAAGAACTACATCACAGGTCAAGATGATGACAGATTAAAAAGAGATTTGATTAACTTCTTTGTTACAGCAGGTGTAGGTGGTGCTACATCAGGGTCTATGAGAATGCAAAAAGGTATAAGTGAGTTTGCTAAAAGTGGTAAGAAGGATGATGTAGCTAAGATTATACTAGCAGAAAGTGATGCATTTAAGAATGACAATCTTAAACCAGTTATGGCTATGACTGCTAAACGTGAGCCATCTCCTGTAATGATACAAAAGACACCTAAACTAACAACTGAGACTGTAAGAATAGGTCAGTTTCCTGAGAATCAAAAAAGGTGGTTCTTGGAAGGAGACACTGTAACTTTATACCATGGAACTAGTAGGTCATCTTTAGGTGATATAACAAAGGGTGGTTTAAAGGGCGACAAAGAAGGATTAGTGTATGCATCACCTGATGTTCATTCAGCTACAGGATATGGTTCTGTAATGGGTGGAGAGAAGGCTAATAAAGCTAGAAGTGGGAAGCAAGTAAAATTCAATACTGATGAGGAAAGAATAACATTAAAGTATAAAATACCAAAAGAAAAATTCTTAGAGCTTATTGGTAATCCAAATGTGACACAAAGAAGTATCAGTAGTAGGGTTAAGCTATTTAATGAAGACAGTTCTGATTTATTTATGAGAACAAAAGACAATCCTCAATTTTACTCTAGAGGTAAACCTATAAGTTCTGCAGGTAATTATTATGAAGGAACTGAGATTAGATTCAAAGAAGGTGATTTAGATAATTATCTTGTAGGCACAGTTCAAAGAGTTAGAACACCTAAAGAAGCAGAACAAATGATTTCTATATTTCCTAAACCTGAAAAATTGTTTCCTAAAGGTGAAGCACCGAAAGGTGGGGATTATATAAATCCTGCTACAGGAGAAGTTATTACAGATAGAAATGTATCGACTGCCAATATAAAAATCAATCCTGATGGAAGAGCATCCTTTAAGGCTTCTGATGATAATGTAGATAGTGTTGGAAGTATAGGCAAAGGTAAGTCTCAAATAAAAGCTAATCTATTCAAGACAAGTGCAGGTTGGAAATGGACAAAAGCTCCTATGGATATGGAAGATGTAGGAACGTTAGTATCTGTTACACATAAAGGTAAACATTTTTACACACTAGAAACAGATTTCACTAAAGGTGTTAATCTAAAAAAATATCCCAACCAAAAAGATGAACCAAAACTAAGACCGACTGTTGTTGGTCAAATAGAATTGGGTCAACCTGTTGGTGAGATATCCGTAAGAGGAAAACCACATAATGTGTACGATAAAATTAAGACATTTAAACGTGGTGGATTAATGGCACGTAACTAACGATTATCACCTGACCCATGTAATGTTCCACGTACCTTTCTTCCATGTAACTTCTTCAAGTTCTCTTTCATAATCTCATCCAATGAAACACCTACCTCTTTAGCCATCATAGCACAATACCAAAGTACGTCACCTATCTCTGATGCTATGGCAATTTTCTTCAACTCAAAGCCTTCCACATCCTCACCATCACGTATAAGTTTCTTTACCTTACCTGCTACTTCCCCTGCTTCACTTGTTAAGCCTAGAGCTAAATACTCTAGAGCTTTGTGTTCAGGAAAGATGGCTGTCTGACCTGCTTTCATCTCATAAAAATCAGCAGTCATTACTTCTGCTATGGTTAGTTTATCCTGCATGAACTTCTTTGCTTCTTCTTCTAGCTTCATCCTTCTTTACCTTTTCTAATTGATTAAAATACGCAGCATTATAGCCACGTTCCCATTCCTTTTGTTCTAAGGCATTTGATTTTTTAGGTGGTGTAGCAATAATAACTCTTGCTCTACGAACATTTCTTGTATATGGTTTACCTGTAAACGATGCATAACCCCTATCAAACATGTGCTTGATAATATGTTGAGGTCTTTTATTTCTCATTCTTTTTCTCCTGTTTATCAAAGATTGCTTTCAGTTCATCTAACTCTTCTATATAAAACCATTCACCCTTTCTATTATATTTATGTTTAACAAGTAATTTATGTATCTTTCTTTCAGCTACATGGCGATTGTTAACTTTGAATGCTGTAACTAATTCGTAGTTTCTGAAAGGAGAACCTGTTTGATAAGCATTCAATCTATCTTTAGCGTTGACTGCTTTACCAATCTTGTACCAATTAATCCAAGCTGTATTTGTTATAGCATATATTTCTCCTTCCTTTGTTTGTTCTATCTTTTGATGTGACCACGCATCGTCTAATGATTTGTATCTACCTGGTCTATGTAGAGGATGTGATGTTGGTATGTATACACCATTAACAAACATACGTTTTGTATTCTTACGTAGATAAGAACCTAATCTTTCTCGTCTACCTGATGGTCTTACATACCACAACTCTCCATTTATTTTAGATACCTCGGCTGTATTTATAGCATCTATACTTGTATTGTCTCTACTAAAGTCAGTAAATAATGTCATTCTTTAGCCTTTCTCTTTGGTTTTGGTTTCAAATGTAATATCTCTCTAATGTGTAGCTTCCTACCTTTAAAGAACACGATTAAGTTTATAGTTGTGTTGATGGAAATGGCGATAAGTAACCACCATTGCCACCATAATAACTCAGCAGACTCTAACATTAATTAGATGTCAAGTCAACTACTTCACAGGCATCTGCTGTACAAGCTAACTCTCTTCCACCTGATGTGGTGTCTTCCTTTTCAAAGTCTGCTAACTTAGACCAATCAATAAACTCAGGCATCTCGTGTGATAAGGCATAATACTTTGCTTCATCTATATCTTGGTAAGGTGCTTGAGCATATGTATGGTCACTGAATGGTAAGAAAGATATACCTGATACTTCATCAAAGTTCTTGTATACCCATGCTCCTACATCCATCCATTCATCTTCCTTAACGGATACAGTAATAGAAGGTTTGTGCTCACACCAATGTCTTTGGAACATAAGCCAAATTTCTAACTGCTCAATAGCAGTCATCTCAGTTCTAGTGATAGCACCTGAAGGTGACTTCATAGGAAAGCTGAACACAGTAGTGCTATCAGGTTTCATAACGTCAGGCTCACTTGGTATACCACTTGCTTTCATAAACTGTGTGAGTGGGTCTTTGTTGTCACCACGTACAGTCCTGATGTAGTAGTCATTGTGTCTAGCATGAATACCTGATGCACTGTCAACTAATTGACTAACTGTACCACTTGGCTTTACACAAGTAATAGCAGTTGACTGTGGTATACCTAAGTCTTTAGCCATCTTCTTATTAGTCTCTATTGCAACATCTCTTAAGATAGTTAGTATCTCGTCTGTCCATATGCCATTGTCCAATATGCCTGTTAGAGAAACTCCTAATAATCTTTCTTCCTCTGTATTATCTTTCCATATCTTACGTAGATATTTGAAATCTGTAAGTGTAGCTTGGAATGTACCAAGTATAGTAGCTATACGTACCTTTTCTGTTAAAGTTGCTAAATCGTCTGTAGACCTACATACAACTTCAGTTAGGTTACAGAACTGATAAGGTCTCAATATAATCTCACTACAAGGATTACATCCAAAGTAATGATTAGTATCTCTTCTGCCATTCTCTGATGCTTTCACTTGAGCAGCCTTACGATTAAATATGCCACGTTCACCTGACTTAGATTCGTATAAAGATGTCCATTCTCGCATGAATGTACCCATCTCAGGCTTACCTTTAAATGCTACAGAGTTATTAGCTAATGCTCGTTGACCTTCATTCTCCCACCATTGACCTGACTTGGCATGTCTCATTTGGTCATCACCTAAGTTAGACAAAGAGATAAGAGCAGACCTACGAACACCGCCTACAACTACTACTTCACCTATCTTGCACATGATGTCATGGCACTCAATAGGAAACAGTCTTCTACCTTTAGCACCTTTGAACTTCTGTATGCAGAACTGAAACAACTCAACTAGTGGTGCAGGACCTGATGCCCTACCCCCAAATGTTTTTAGTCTAGCACCTGCAGGTCTTACTTGTGATACATCCCAAGTAGGCACTTGTCCTACGTACAACATAGCTATGAGTTCTCTTAGTGCTTTTGCCCAACCAGGTCGAGAGTCAGCGACAGTGATGAT
>Ga0208134_1000879_pt1 | contig 18789 bp, 45 predicted proteins | sample VirMetDEL_Mar_31_FD_184515 | JGI IMG/M metagenome (GOLD analysis project Ga0208134, IMG submission 184515) | Aqueous microbial communities from the Delaware River and Bay under freshwater to marine salinity gradient to study organic matter... | ecosystem: Environmental > Aquatic > Marine >... | reverse complement strand
ATTAACAGGTTTCTACTTTTTAGTCAATGTCTTTTTCCTCGAATTCGATTAATAATTCTATACAATGGATTGCTTTCTTTAAATCCTCGATACCGTTCTTATCCTTATAGCGCGTAATATATTTAATGGCATTAGATTGACCATAATTAAGGTTATTTTGAAGGCAATATTCCATAGGCTGAATCTTAAGCTTCGAGTAGTGATTTCCTGCTACCTGAGTTTCTGATGCCGCGACTTTCTCTTCTACAAAATCATTAATACTTTTAGCTTTTTCGATCCTATCTATCATTTCTTGATTTGTATACTCCGACTCTATAAGTTTGAAGTCTTTTTCATCTACTAAACCACAACTATCCTTTACTGCAAACTGACCATTATTCCAATTCTCAGCTAAGAATTTATTCAGATTAAACTTATCACCTTTTTTAATTATAAAATTATCTGTTTCGGGTAAATCTATTTCAATGTCTATTAAAGCCTCTACTGTATCACCATCTTTAAACTTCGCCATTTTTACTCCTTAAATCTACAAACCAGTAATAAGCTCTAAACCAGTACTTAACAAATGGATTAGGACTATATCTTCTTAGTCTAGGGTTATTTATCATCATCTGCTTATTAAAGGCTCTAAAGGCTTGTCTGCGCCTCCACCAAGATCTAATACGAACATTAGTCTCCTTAGTTACGATGATTCTATCGCCTAATTTGACAGCAATTAAGCTCTGTCCTAGATCAGCAGTATCAGCAGTTTTTACGAACTCTACCTTAGTACCTACTTCGATCCTTTTATCTTTCTTTCCAAAAGCTTCTACAACTTCTAAAATCTCACCATCTTGATACATTATTCCTCCAAAACTTCAGCTCTAGTTTCCATTATATCTGATTCCTTAATCTTAAGCAAGTTTAAAGCTTGACGCTTACTTATTTTAGGAGCAAATCTTCTAAGCCCTTCATCTGTAAGAGGTGCATCAGGATTATCAGCTTTAGTCTTTTCTACGAAAAAGTTAGCTACCTTTTCATTATGAGCATCTATAATATTAATTAGAAGATCCCTACCTTGTTTTGATAAGGGGATTCCATTTGTATGATTACTCGTTTCTTTATGTGTTACTACGCATTTCATTATAAACTCCTAACTCTTTTTATTATAAAATCCACTAAATCTGGATTGTCTCTTAATATAGCAAAAGCTCTAGGAGAAGTCAAGCGAATTAAGTTCTCCTCTTTATCATATACTCTTTCTTTCTCAAAATGGAACACAGAATCAGCTAATTCGAACATTACCACATGAAAAAGCTCATGAATTAAAGTTTCAATAACATTCTGCTCAGTTCTATTTTTATAATAGATTCTAACTTCTTTTTGATCGGAATCGGTTTCCCCAAAGTCAGTAGCTTCTATATCTATGAATTTAATCTCCCAATCAAAACCCATGTAGTGAAATGGGATTGATGTAGGATATCTTGGTTTTTTTGTAGCCATTACTTAAGCTCTCCGATCCATCTACCATGATCATCTAAGATCATAGGGATCAACATAGGCTGTCCATCTAAAATGATTCCTAGCCCTATTAGAGGTCTTCCTAAAGTAGTCTTGTTATATGCAAATGCCAATGCTTCATCATCGATCAAACATCCTATCGTCATATTCCAAAGTAACTTATCAGGAGTCCCTGTATACTTAATCTCAAAAGAATTATGAAAGTGACCTTGGATAAAGTTAATGCCGAGCCTCTGCGCTACCTTTTGACCATCAGAAGCTAGTCCGTGGTGAAAATAAACTCTTTGACCATCAGATAAAGTAATCTTTAAATCATTATGCCATTTCCAACCTTGAGGAGCATCTAAAACTTCACCATAATCTCTTAGGTACTTTCGAGGGATTCCGTGGTGCTTTCCCTTACGATAGACCATCGAACCGTGGTTGGAATCTACCAAATCGACTTCTGGAAAGAGCTTATATATTGGCTGTAATTGCTCAATAGCTTCTTCTAATTCATCGCCTGCACTTGGTAGATCTGGGTCAGAATCGTGAAAAGACATAGCGTGCTTATCAACCTCATCTCCGATACAGATGACTCTATCTGGCTTATAAACCTTTTTGACTTCTTTTAAAAACGGAACTAAATCTTGATGTTGGTAGGGAATGTGCATATCGCTGATAACCAAAACTCTACTGTTCTCTTCATTACTCATAACTTCTCCTCGAAATCTACGGTTTCTTTTATATCTACTCTTGAATTAAAATGATATGTATAATCTTCAAATTCTTCATATATAGACCGTCCTATTACAACGTCTTTAGTAAATTCTGAAATAAAGTCGCAGAATTTCTCAATCTCGTTACTATAATTTTTAAAGTCAGCTTCTAGTTTTAAAATCCTATCGTCATCATTTGTATAATAATTATAATCTTCTTGTATAAGCTTCGACCCACTTAATAACCAAGTATATCTATGACACCCAAAAAACTCATGAGAGCTATATGGAATATCAAATTCAGCGATACTAAAATAATTTAACAAATCTTTAGTATTTTCATTAACAGGTATTCTTATTGTCGCCTCAAACTGCGTATACATTCCCATTTCAACTCCTACTATGTATTTCTAAGCCTACTCCAAATCCAAGCAGCTTAATTACTATATTACAATAAATATTATTTGAAGTCAAGAAAAAACCTGTAGGTAATTCTAACTTTTTTGACACCAACTCACTTCCTGCGATGCTCCGAACCTTATCCGAGCTATAACTAGGTAGTGTCAAGAATAAAGTGTAATTATAACCCTTTTTCTCCCAATGTCCACCTTCTAGTATTTTAATCACTTAGCCGCCTCTTTTCGTAGAACTAACTCCAGAAATGGTTATTAATCTTCCCCACATCTTCCTAGCTCTCTTTTCTGACGCTACAATTGAAAGGAGTAAGTTAATCTCCCTCCTATTTAAAAAGATAGCTCTTTGAATATCTCTTTGAGACTCAGCATCTTTAGAAATCCTTAGAATCTTTTTTTGAACTCTCATTGCACGCTCACTATCTTTTAGCCGCTTTACAGCCTCTTCATATCCTATTAACTTATTATTCATTGTAACATCCCTCCACCTTCATCATCGTCATCGTCCCAATCTATCTGAGATAAGTACTCATCTAAAGGATCTTCTAAAGCATCTTCAGTAATATCATCTATCAAATCAGAATCTATTCCATATTCCTCAGCTAGTTCTATAAGACGATCTTCTGTAGTGATTATTATTGAATCAGGATCATCCAAGTCAGTAACCATCAGCCTATTAAGCTTCGGGTAAAGTTCTTGAATCTGCTCAATAATTTCTAGTAACTTATCTTTTTTACTCATTAACTTCCTCCGGGAAATTCCGCGCTACTTCTGCTTCTGCAAGCATATCTATTATACCATAAATATATTCTAAATCAAGGTTTTTTTCATCTAATAACGCACCTCTATTGAAAGATATAGTTCGAATATCTCTCAATTCTAAAGTTAACTGAAGAGCTTCGCTGTGCATCAGAGAATTAACCTCTCTGATCCTAATATACTCAGATTGAGAAACATTATAAAGATCCTCGTAATCATCTCTTTCCGACTTTACCTTATTGATCCTGACCGAAGCGTAAACTAATACGCAGACTAATCCTAAACTAAATATCATCAATCCTACCATTAAATACCTCCTTTCGGCTATCTCCTCATATACTCTCTGTTTTACAGATCGCTTATTTTTTGATTAACTTTAAATGCAAAACCTGTTAATATGACTCCTAATGCGAAGTATCCTGTATTAGCCCAGAATCCACTGAATTGAGCCTCTGATAGCTTTACCCTAGCTGTCCTAGCCGCTACCCTATGATACTCTGTAAGCTCTTCCTGAGCCACTTGAAGGTCTTTTAATACTAAGTTAGCCTTCTCAGCTCGCAATGCTTCTGTAGCCCTTTCTCGACTCATAAGGATGCCTGTAAACTCTGCAACTTCACCTTCTTGAATGATTATCGCATCTTGAGCAAAAGCTGTGTTAACTAGGAATATAAGTATCAATAATAGTTTCATTTCTTCTCCTTAAATTTACAAAAGATGCCGCCATTATTCCTGACGTAACATATCACTTCTTTATTGCTACATCTAGTGATAGAAGGTCCGATATTTTCACAGATCATTTTATCTGCACTTTGAGCCAAAAGTTTGCCACTACTTATTAAAGTGATCAGTGAGGTCATCATCGCTAACTTCTTCATCTCGTATCTCCTTCAATTCTTGTTTCAGCTTCTCAATTCTTTCTACTGCCTTTTTTTCCTCTTTAGAAGCAAAAAAAGATAATAGCCATTCTAATAGTTTTTTCATTAACAACCATCCATATATATAGTATCTTCTTTTACTATAAACTGAGTGTCATTATTACAAGTAGCTACTGCATATTCATCCATAAAGAAAGTAATACTTCGCAATCCATAATTACACTTACATATATTTTCAGAAGTTACCTTTATTTTAACCTTGTCTGAGTCAGATAGTCCACAACCGCTTAATAATAATAGTAATAATAGTTTTTTCATATGATCCTAAAATGGTGTTATACGAGATTTACCAATCTCTGTGTTATTATAAAGGAAAGTTAATATCTTGTCAATATCTTTTTCTTTGAGATACATATTAGGATCATAATCACCTACAAATTCATAGCTCATAGATATATAAATATCAGTATGTTTTTCTAATGTTAGATCGTTCCCGGAGGAACAGTTAAAATTTAACTCAGTAGGTTTATCCTCTTCAATTTCCCAATCATCAGCTAAGATATCATCGGTATTAAGATTATAATTAATCATAGCATTTACAGTAGAGACTTTACCATCTACAACCAGAAGCCATGTTCCTTTATCGACTCTCTTAAACATCTTGCCGCTTTTAATTGCCTGTTGTAAGTTCATCTTTTTCCTTTTGCTTATATTTTGATATCCATGATTCTACTTTGCTTATACTCACTGGACGGTAATCATTTGCCGGAACTCCAATATCCCATTGTTTCCCATCTTTCGCTAACTTATCATTAGCCTTTGAGCTATGGATATGTCCGTGAAGATGAAACTGTCCTCTATTTTCTGTGGAGAATCTAATCTGTTTACTCTCTCCATGCCAAAGATCTCCATCTACTGCACCTCTCATTCCAGTAACGTCTTCTCTAAATATACCACGAAGAGGACAATGTGTCAAGGTAACTTCTTCTCCTGCAATATATAAAGTCGCTCCATATAAAACTACGTCAAAACCTAGCCTATACATACGGTTCACATTTCCATCGTGATTACCTAAAACTAGAACCTTAGTCCCATTTAATTGAGATAATACTCCTGTCAAAGTTTCGACATTAGCCATTCCTACGTCGCCTAAATGATAGCAGATCCCATCTTTCGGCACTACCGCATTATAATTGTTTATCAAAACTTGATGCATATGCTCAAGATCCTTAAAAGGTCTTTCATCAAACACTATCGAATTAGCATGACCAATATGCCAATCTGAGGTGAAAAATATAGGCTTTCTATCTTGCTTCATATCTTTCCCATAGTGTAGTGTCCTCTTTTCATTTTAATTCCTTAATGCAAAGTGCTGTGGCATGTGCTGCTGCTTCTTGGAGTGTAGGTTCTTTAGCATACCATTGATTACCATAGTTTTTATCAGGTCTATCTTGGAATATTGTAAATTCATAATTATTTCCTATTCTATTGAAATCAAACTGACATACATTAGATATTCTAGCTTTCTCCCAAACTGGCACTAAGGCATCTAGGGATTCGCAGAATGGATAATACAAAACACCATCATGTCGATAGCACTTTTTCATATTGAATACAAAATCACCATCTGAGTTGATATACTCTGCAATCACTTTATTTGCTTCTTCATTAGTCATTTTAACTCCTTCAGTATAGTATCTAATTTACCAAGTTCTTCTCTCAAGCTATAAAAGCTGTCAAGAAGCTCCGTACTCATATAATACAGCCTATCTTCCGGTTTGTCAAGTTTTGCTAAATTCTTGCTAATTTCAAATTGTAGCCCGATCAAATGAGGGTGTTTCTGGAGAAAGTCCGTAAGCTCATTTTCTAACATGTCTATTCTATTCTGATTCATAATTATCCTAGTCCCAAAAGCTCACCATCTTATTTTCTAGCAAGTAAAAGTACCTATCTGTTAACTGCTTACTTATTGCACGATCTTTTTTAAAAGCTAAACTCATCTCTTTTTCTATTTTAGGATCTCTATCTTCACTGCCTAACCTGCTAATAAGATCATAGTCAGGATATTTAGCTTTAAACTTATGATAGTTATAATAGGTAGTCATTTCGTTCTCGCTCATCCTTCGAGCTAATTCTGTGAATTCTGCCATTACCCTCATAGGCTTGTTATCTGGCTTGTCGTTCCATAGTAAATGAGTCTTATCAGAGTTCATAAACTTCTTTACGCGCTTCATATGGGCATATATGAGGCTGTGAGAGCCACTTGCATCGTATGCTCTAGTATATTTAGCTCCATGATATCCGTAGTAGATGAATCGTATTATGAAGTGGTATAAGTTAGTCATCTTCTTTCTCCTATAAAGAGCCATCCAGACTCAAGCCTCTCACCACTAGGCACGGCAATTACTATCTTGCTCGTCGCAGGTGTCGCTAATATTTAACAGGCAGGCTACGCCTTAATTAATGTTAACATGATTTTTAATGACCGTCAAGTAAATTAGTCGCAAGTTCCGCAGGAGCTTTCAACTTAATACTTAACTTATAATTATTTTCCATAATCTCTTGAACTAATTTCTGACATTCCTCAGCTTTTTCTTTTGGAACATTCATAACTAATTGATCATGAATTTGTAGTGCAACCCAAGCATCGATCCCTCTTTTCTTAAACTCTCTATTAATAGCTATTGCTGATAGATTCACAATAGAAGCTCCGAGACTTTGTATCTGAAAGTTTTTCGCATTATTGACACCATTCTTATAATCTTTATAAGCTGAGTCTACTTGCCTTTTCGCTTCATCTTTTCCTAATCTTCCAGTATGCTTTTTAATAAGCTTCGAACGATATTTCCAATCTAATAACTTAGCTCCATGCTTTGCATATAATTCTTTAACTTTTGGTAAATGTCGAATCCTTCCAACCTCGGATCTAATAAATCCATATTGTTGAACTTGATGTTCAGATTCTAGCATCCATTTTCTAAGCTCCGGAAATCCCGATAGATACCCTTCTATAAGCCTCTCAGCTTCTTCTGTAGATATATCAAGAGTCTTACCTAGTGCAAATGCTGACATTCCATAAGGAACTCCTAAACAGTAAGCTTTAGCTGCTTGTCTAACTGCTTTTTTAACTTTCCCAAGATAGTTATCAGCTTTTTTATCCGCACTAACACCTTCCATCTTTTCAGTAGCAATTGCAATCGTTGAATAGAAATCGTGACCTTTACGGAAAATATCCTTAAGCCCATCATCTCCAGAAACGTGAGCAAAAACATGCGGCTCTAATGATTCATAATCGTCGTCAACAAACATACGACCTTCACCTGCAATAAAGAATCCTCTAATAATGTTATTATATTTTAGAACGATCTCATCAAGCTCGCCCTCTTCTTTCGGTCTAGGTAACTGCTGTAAGTCCGATCCATAACGACCTGAAATAGTCCCATGCTGTTTAAAACTTGCATAGTAATATCCATCCTCATGATTATCTAAGAATCTATCAATATAAGTCCCACGAATCTTTATTAGCTTATTATAATTAGATAAATCCCTTGTCCAGTTTAAATCTAGAGTCCCAAGGTATTCGATAAAATCATCGTCAAACTTTGGCGCACCTTTTTTAGTTGTAGCTAGAGGTTTTATTCCCATATAGTCAAACACTACCTCACCAAGTTGTTTCTTAGAGCTTATGTTAAATATATTACTTTCATCAGCTAAGTATAATTCTTTTTGTATTTGAAGTATATCGTCTTTATCTATCCTATCAAAACAGTTAAAAAGTAATGCCAACTTTTTCTCATCTTCTGAGTCTATTAATTTACTCATAGACATACTATATTTACCTGATTTAGTTTTAGGAAGATCTATATTATAAAACTCTACAAAAGCTTGACCGAACTTTCCAGTACTCTTTGCAGGGTATTTCTTGGCAGCACTATCGATTTCCCAGTTATAGAATTCATCGGTCGCGCAAAACGATTGCATTACTCGATTCTCTAAGAAATCAATATCGACTTGAATATCTACTTTAGCTTGTTCAATTTGAGGAAGATTTAAACAGAGTCCATGTTCTTCCATAGGAATCGTAACTTCTCGATAAAGCGGCATTACCTCTTTGTCAAAAAAGAACTCCTCTAATTTCTCTTCTCGGATCTTACCTAAATAGTAGTGTCCGATTCTTAGTGTTAAATCCGCATCAGCACAGGCATAAGGTCCCATAACGTCTAAATCTGCCATGTACATATCTTTCTGGGCTAACTTCCACTGACCGCCATTCTTAAGAACATTGGCTTTCATCGCTACCTGTTCTTCATTGGCAGCTTTTTCCATGTCTAATCCAAGGAATTCTTGTAATTCAATCGCAGTTCTTTTTAGCGCAAAGTTTGCATCTTCATCAACCGTATGTTTCATAAGCATAACATCTGCTGCTAAACTCGGCTTTAAATCTATCTTGAAGTTACTATAAACGATCCTACAATCATAACTAGCGTTCCACATAAGTAAATCTTTTGCAGCGATCATCTCTAAAGCTTTCACAAATAGATCCTCAGAAACTCCTCGTATAAGCTGATTCTTTTCAGTACACCAAGTCTTACGAACAATATAATAAGCTTCGCCGACTTTGCCACTATAAGACATTCCTATGACTTCATCTTTTCTAGTATTTAAACCAGTAGTTTCCGTATCAAACGCATGAAAATCATAAGCTTCAATATGTTTCAAAGCTGAGTGCATTTGTAAATCATGTGAAATTATATGATAGTTTTTATTCATTAGATCTCTTCAATTTTCTATAAGCCTTTAGAGCATCTTTTAGCTTTAACTCGGCATTTTCTCTTTTAAGATCTAATAGTTCTATTTTATTAACCAACTGCTGATAAGCTTCCTCGAAAGTTTCTAGGTCATCTATTATCTTGCAAAACTCCGCACTAACTATACCCTGTCTTTCTACGAATTCGTCTAATCTTGCTGATATTTTCATCACCAAATCTCTCCATTTTTATCAATCACTAAATAATCCTCAATACTACATAAAACATAGAACCAGATTAGCTTCTCACGATCCTTCTCAGTTAACCTCGGCACTGTGATAAAATCGTATAAGATAGAATCTATCTCCTCATTATCTTCACCTAAATAAGATACCTCGTCAACTAAATAGTCATCTTGCATATCCTCGACTTCAGCTCGTATACCCTTTACCTCATAATATAACGGAGTATAATGGAACATATTATCGATCCAACATGAACTACCTTGTCTCAAGTGCTTTCCTTGCTTTTTCTATTTCCATAGCTAATACAAAGCTTTCAGCTCCGTGATTAAAATCTATACAATGAAATATAATATCCCCTAAAGCTTCTCTCAGCTTTTTATTTTCTTCTTGTAGTGTCGAAATTCTATCTTCCCCTTCTTCAAGACATAAATCGTAGTTAAGTTCTAACCGTCGGTTTTCTTCCTGTAGTGTAGAGTTTTCAGCCTCTAATCTCTCAGATCGAGCTTTATATAAATCCTCTTTTGTTAAAAATTGATCCATTGATTCCATCATAACTCCTCTTCTCTAGCGTTCATACCGTCTTCAATCATAGCATCTACTTTCTTTTCTGTCAACTCTTCGTGTGGATACAATGAAAAGAATACATCAGTAATACGATCCTTTTCTAGCGACATCAAGCCACAAGTAAACAAGAAGCTATTACTACTATGATACCATTGACCGTCCAGATTATCCGGTGCGTTCTCTAAAAAATGAGCTACACAGTCAGGAATCTTAGTCCTTGGTTCACTAAATAACGCCACTACAAGATCCTCTATTGAATCCCCTACTACCACAGCCTCTCTAGAGTTATAACGCTCTACAGTAGCCTTTTTGACCCTCTTAGGAGCTACAGGATCTAGTAACTTACCATCTCCATACCAGAATCCATCTACAAGCTTTCCTCCAAAATAGAACCTACTTTGATCACCTATACATGCAGGATCAGCAGGGAAGACTTCAGCAAGCTTTCTCATTGTAGCTTCAAATACATCTACTTTTGTAATAACTTTTGATAAGGGGAATATTAATCTGAATCTATGAGCATCATCAGAATGACTTGTTGATGGGACGCATAAAGCTATAATATCTAACCTATGCACCACTTTTTCTGCCTCTACAATGGTCATACCATCATCAATATCTAGCACCATAAGATCCGTACTAATGAATCCATCTTGCCTTCTATATTCTTCGAATATTGACGGACTCCAAGCATGGTTACATATAATATCTATAAGCTCTTCATGAGTTTCGAACTCTACCAATTCAGGTAAATAAGGCTTAGAAGTAAATCTAGCTTCTTTACCTTTATCCTCTTTACTTGGCAATGCCTGAGCTTTTGGAAAGATTGATAGTTTCATTATTATTTTGCAACGCCAGAATCAAATTCTGCCCCATTTGTACATCTAAAATCTCCATCGGAATAAATATGCTTAACAGAAGATCCGCTTATTTTACAAACGCTCTTAGCTCTACCTATCTCTTCTGAAGTAACCTTGGTAAAATTCACCATAAATAATCCTGCTATAATCATGCTACCAAACCATAGTAACATTATTCCAAAAGCTTCATCTTCGCTCATTTTAATCCTCCATTATACTAGTATATCTACTGATTAATTCCTCAATTACATCGTAGCATAGTTCAGGATTCGTGTCAATAAGTTCTTGAAGCCTACCAGTGTAACCATGCTTGTTATTGGGACGAAAACAGTAGTTCCAGATTTCATCTAATTGATCAGCCATTTTTTCAGCATCATTCATAAGCCTGTAACTTCTAAGATCATCTTCGTTGTCTAAATAGAATTCTAGAGTCGCTTTCATATCTCATCACCATCATCAGGAGTGCCGCCGCCGAATACTTCATTCATCACAACAGTTTTCCCGTCTTCACCTTTAACCTCCGTAGATAGATCAAATTGGTAGCTTTTAAACTTCTCTTCATTCTTTCTAAGCTCTAGAACTTTATCATACCACATCTTAAATATAGCAAGTTCGGCTGTGTCTAGCTTTACTAAATCCTCGTTATCAAAGTCGTACCTTAGAAGATAGTTCATACCTTCCTTAGCTTTATCACCTTTGTTCTTGTATCGGATCTTAGCATACTGCCATCCAGTAATAGCTAAATTACACTCTTTCTCAACTCTTCGTAGTGGTTGGAAGACCGTAATAATATTAGTCATAAGGTTCTCATATTTACTACAACCATAACAGCCATCTTTAGGAACTGGAATGTCGCCAATACCTTTACCTTTTGTAGTTTGCGATAAGATGAAACCATGAGTATCTAAAGCTACAGTCATATTCTTTACGAGTCTAACAATAGGATTATAATCTATACTGCCGCCCTTAATTGAAATCTCATGTAAATGGTCAAGAGCATAAGCATGAAGAGTAACTCCTAAAACATCTCGAATCTTAGCAAGTTCTATATGAATATCTTCTACAGTTAAATCTAAACAGTTACCATCATCATCAAAATTCTCAACAATATAAAGTCTATCTGCAAGCTCTGGACAATCTTCAGTAGCTTTAAACCACTTCTCAGCAATTTCTGCCGCTACAAGTTCCAAGGAAACAAAAGCTACAACACCTTCTGGATTGTTTTGAAGAATCGCTTTAAGTTGCTTTAAAACAAAGGTAGTCTTACCTACACCTGTTCCTGCTAATATCCCTGTCATATCTCCACGCTGCCAAGGTCTTATCAAACAGTCAATATCTTCAGGACCTTTAATAGCTTTTTTAGGATCAACCTTACCAGATACTAAACCACTTCGTTTCATATCTCCAAGACTTCTAATTCCTGATTGCTTCAATCTCGCTTCGTTTAAATTCATTTATTCTCCACCTTGGAAATCTTCTTTTGCATCTGAATATCCATCATTATATCTAGTTTCTAATTGCTCCTCAAAAAGCCTCAGTACCGCTTTTGCCGTTACATCGGGTTTAGAACACCTATTCCCTGAAATATAACAGTAAAGTTCGGATAAACTCCCAATCATCATAGAGTAATCGCTTAACTCTTTCATGATCTGATCCTTATTTAAAGTACCATCAGAATTCTCGACGATATCTTTCCAAAATTCATTATACTTGTTTTCTAATTCTGACACTACATTTTTCATAACTTCCACACTCCTCTATAATAAACATTGTAATTTCCGATTCTTAAAAACATGCTCCACTTACGCTTCTTTTTATAACTAAAGATATACATAGATAGATTATGGTCATATTTAATCTTTATCATCTTCAGGCTCCCATATTACATTATAGTCTAGTTCCGTATAGTCTAATATTTCGGTAGTCGCAACAAATCCTGAATCACCAAGCTCTATTTTCGGCGGTAACATTCCTCGCCCTTCAATATGATTCATAATAGCCTTTACTACAGGTTTTATAGTACCTTGTATTCCGCCTTTTCTTTGGTATATTCTAGATACAATCTCTTCAAGTTCTAATTTCATCTCACTTCTTTTCATTTCTTTTCCTTAGATATACAATGATCGTTTCCGCAAAATACCTTACAAAAGCCACAAGTTTTATGTTCCTCAACCTTTTCAACAGGTTCAGTATCCGTAGAATCCTTTGAGGTCTCTAATTTTGTCTCTACACATTTTTTCATACTCTGGAATCTCCTCTATTATAAACTCACACACTACAGTTATAGGTATACCTGCTAATGAGCAGTAGTCTGAAATCGATTCATAGGTTACACCCTTCTTATGAAAGTGTCTTATAATGTCGCCTTTTCTGGCTCTAAAATCATCTGGATTAAAAATGTTAATCTCCTAGTTAAAATAATGCTCGTCTTTCCGAGCTGTCATTTATTTAATCGCCTATTACTACTGTAAATTCCTGCTTGATGTAGCTAAGATCTCCATCTTTCTCGAATCTCTTTTTAGAAGATTCATACTTCTCAATCTTTTCTTCATCATCTGATCTGTCAATCATCTCTTCAAACTTTGTCACTAAATTCTTAGCTGAAATAGTCCTACGATCTAGTTTCTTACCATTAACAGTAATCTCTACATCTTTATCTAATTGTAGATAATATCCCGGTCTTCCCTTCTTGTCTTTATCTTTGCTTAAAAATAAACTCCCTAATGTGATATACTCCTTACTCATTTTCTGCTCCTTTTGCCGCTTCTCGCGCCTTGTTATCTTGTTCTCGTTGTAATTCACCTAAAATATGCATCGTATAACTTGCACCTGCTTCGACTAAGCTAAACATGCCGCCTAGAAACTCTTGCTCTCTTTTCGCCATAGTCTTCAAGTCTACATCTGGATCTTTCTTATAGATATAGTTCACAGTAGCCTTTAAAGCCCTTCTAAGCTGCTTTGGACTCATTGCATCTATCTGATCAGGTAACTTAGTTCCAAGCTCATTTAGAGTCCTTTCTACACCTTCTACGATGTTCTCAGTTAACTTATCTATCTTTTCTTCACTCTTTTGATCTAACTTTTCCATTATAACTCCTCGTCATCTGCAACAGCTTCTACCACTACTTCTGGCTTCTTACTATCTCTGAAACTATTCTTGCTTTTTGCCACTACTTTTGGCTTATCAGCTTTCTTAACTGGAGACTTAACAGGTTCTTCACCTTCTGGAAGATCCTCTCCTGCATAGATATAAAGTCCTAATCCATGAAGTGCAATAGCTTTAACTGTAGCTCTTTGAATAGCTTTATTTACATCCATCATATTAACCTCAGAAGCTTTAATAGCTTTGTTACTAAAGTTCATACAAGGAAGATAATTAATATGCTCAAGTCCGTTAACTGTAACGCCGACTTTTACCATTACTCCTGCATCACCATCTGCAAAATAAGGAAGTCCTGTTCTCTCATCATGGTAAACTTTTACCGTAGAATCTGGCGCAACTTTCTTAAGCTCCGACCAAGCATATACCCAAGATAAGTATGTAAACTTACCTTTAGTATCAGTCTTACCTTTAACGCTAATCTTATTTAATTGTTCAAATACCGTTTCTGTACTCATTATGATTCCTCCTCATATAATTCATCTGCACCTTCTAAATCATATCTTGCAATGATCTTCTCTTGTAGTCCCAATTGAACCTTCTTAAGCGGCTCTAATTCCTCAGCACTAGCAATACCAGATTCCTCAGCTTTGTTAATAGCATTTGTAAACGCTACAAAGTTTTGAGTATCCTTATTAAGATTTTTCATTGCATTTTCAGCCTCTAATAGAAATACAGAATCTTCTGGAAGCTCCAATGCTTTTCTTGCATCTTCAATAGCACCTTCGATAGTAATCCCATTTGCTTCATATTGAGCCAATTGAGTACCTAATCTTACGATGTCTTCTTTTTCTCTTTGTCTTGCATTAATTAATGTAGTGTTCACCTTTTTCATTAGTATACCTCGTTTAATTGTTTTATAAGCTCGTCAATCTCTGACTTAGATAAGTCTATAGTAATATCTTTAATTTGTAAAGTAAAAGTTTGCGATACTTTAATAATAGTTGGACATTCTTGAAGTCCGGTAGCGTCAGATTCTACTAGTTCTAAGTCATCCGCAGGAAAGTTTCTACTTATATTCTCCATAACGAACCAATTTGACCCCATAGATCTTTTTATCACCATCTCACCTAACTCATCTCTTTCCGAGCTGAATACACCATCATCATCTTTGATTCTAACTCTATCACCTACCTTAAACTTCGCCACTACTTTTGCTCCTTGATAAGCTTTTGCATCTTTTTAATAGCTTCTGCTCCTACCATATAATTCTTACCTCTAGTATCTGTAGGGTGAGTATGAGTCTCTATAACTCTAGCTTTCTTTGACTCAATATCGAACTTTATCGCTACATAAGTATTACCTACGATAGATACAGCTTCATAAGGAAAGTCTTCTGCCTCATCTTCTGCTAATACCTCTGACTTATTCTCAGCTTTTAATAGCTGTTTTATCTTACGGATCACTGCTGTTTTATCCGGTGACTTTAATTTGTTTTCATCTATTGTTAATAGATCTTCCAATCTCTCTAACTGTAAACTCATTTATTCTCCTTTATCTTTTCTTTTAGTATATTAATCTCAGCTTTTAGCTTTCTAATATATTTCTTATCTTTTTCTTTTATTATATAGTGCTTAAAATTAGCCCATCCTCCCATTTCAGATATTCTATTTTCCAAATGAAGGTATCTCCATGCAAAGTGTTCTATACAATTAGGAGCTTCTTTTTTATACTCTTCTAACTTTTTAGAAGCTGTATCACTCCAATCAATGATCTCTGGTTTTTCCGACATTACTGTACCTCGATTCCTATTGCTCTAAGTTTAATCTTCTTTTCTTCCAAGCTTAAATGCTTCAGCTCATATAGTATCACATCTAATTCAGCTTTGTCAAATTCTTTTTTACTAAATTCCTGCTTTTTTCCACACATTGCTCTATAAATTCCTTGCTCACGTTTTTGAAAACTTTTTAAGCAACCTTCTTTTTCGCCGCATACATAAGATGCTCTTGCTAGATTCTTATAATCTTGAGCGTTATAATCGATAGCTGATATATTTAAAAGCACCGTAGTTAAACATGTTAAAATCATTTTTGTCTCCTAATCCAATCCCATAACTGCATCGCGCAAAATGGTAATAAAGCTAATGCCAGAATCTTATTTTCATCTGGGAAACTACCTATAAGAGTATAACACACCATGCTAGATAATGTCAAGCATAGTACTAATCTCTTGTTGCTACCCCTGTAATTTTTACCCGATTTCATGAATTTTAGATTCCTTTACAGATTGTAGGTGAAAACTATTAGCCCTTTCTACAGCCTCTTCTAAAGTATTAAACATAAGATAATTTCCAGATGTTGAGACAATATCTCTCCAACCGGTATTTCCATATTTCTGAACAATAAAAGTTGATTCTCCGCTATAATAAATCTGTTCTCTTACTCTATATTTCATTTCACTACCTCTAATCCTTTCATAGATCCTTTTTCACAAAGTCCTCGATATTGACATCCACCAAAATTATTACAGCTATCTAAATTCTTCTCAAAAGATTCCGCACCTTTTGGCAACTTCTCTTTAATAGCTTCCGTAGCTTCCTCAATCATATCAAATACCTCGTCAAGCCATTCTTCAGTAATAACACCTTCAACATATTTAAGACGCACTCTAGGCTCTCTAACGCGTATCTTCTTATCAGCAACTATATAAGCAACGTCCTTAATATCTTCTTGCTGCGAATAAATTCCTAACTGTACACTTTTTGATGCCGAATCTTCTGGATAATAGGCATTAGGATTGGAACTTGTCTTAAGATCCATCAGCACTTTTTTGCCGCATTTTAAAGTCACTATAAAGTCTAAGAATCCTATGAAAGAGTCACCATTCTCGTTACTAATCTCTATCTTCTTTTGCGCACTATGAACCTCTACAACATTTTCCTCGATCCATTCAGCTAACTTTGCTACGATCATCAAACCTTTTTGCTCTATACTAACCCAAGCTATATGATTAAATAAGTATTGTTCGATAGGATCTAATGCTGACTTTCGCTTTCTTTTTTGTTTACAGTATTCTAAGAAATCCTTCTTATTAATTTGATCAATCTTGAGTCTATCACACGCATCATTCACATGTTTTTGATCTACTAAGTTTACGTCTACATCTCCTGCTCCGAACCTTACGCTAAGAAGATCATCTGGCATTTTCTTGTCACTACCATTTACTTGGAAGTTATTAAGCTTCTCGTAAAAAGTATCAAGATGACTTCCTTCTTTTTTTAGTAGGATATGCTCAATAGTCTCATCTATAATCGTACCAAAATATAATGGACTCGATAGGTAATTAGGTCTAATTCTTTGAACCTTATCTAAATGCCATTTACGGTTACAATCGGTAAAGGTGCTAATTTGACTGTTGCTTAATCTTAATGGTTTAGACATATCTACCTCTTCTCATCACAATGTTTACAAAATTCAAAACTCTCGCTTAATCCAGTATAGCTCGTCCAAGAATGATCACAGCCCGACTTTGCCACTACTGGACATTTAATTCCTAGACTATTTTCAATATTTCTAGTTAACTCCCCTACTATTTTATCAATATACTCTTGACCCTGACTAGAAGGTATGAATTCTGGAGGATCTCCTTTATACTTTATGACGCGAACACCTTCCGTGCTTTCATCTTCTTTATCAGGATCAATAGCATTTTTCGCCACATCATCCCATCTCTTTTGGATCTCGGTCGCTGTTATAATTTCCGGTGTTTCATCTTCTTTATCAGGATCAATCGTAGGCATATCATACGCTCTACTAAATGCTCGTTTACTCATTTACCTCTCCTAAAAATCTTACTACAAGTTTCTTCCGCTTCTTTCGCCGCTATTCCATCACGCTCTATAAGCCTATAGACGCAATTCTCAACCTTCTCAGTATTAGTTAACTCATCATACCCTCTCTTTTCTGGGGCTTTATAAGTATACCTTGGAGTTACACAGCTTGTCAATAGCATTGTAAAAATTATATAGCTTATTATTCTCATTATTTCTGTCCTTTAAAATAGTCAACTAAGTAGACTCTTGGTGCTTTATATGCTTTATATGCTTGAATTAATTGATCTTTAGAATCGCCTAATATAATCAATCCAGTAAATAAAGTAGCCACAAATAATATGATGGATATACTACCTACTCTAGGAGTATCCCAATAATCATCAAAGTCATCATTATCTTTTCTGTATAATTCCCTATCTCTTTTATATATTCTAAAAAGTACTATAGAAATAATTATAGGTACTATTATATCTGACGCATTTAACAAATGTTCAAAGATCTTAAAACTCAAAAGCTCTTCAATAAAATTCGGCACATTTTCACCTACGAAAGCTTCGGCACTACTTAAATAGGTTAAAGCCTTTTCCATCAATTTATCTGCTATCTCTTCTTTCATTCTTGCTCCTCTTCTAGCATACATTTATATCCTACTATAGCGAATATTATTCCTAGCACTCCAAATGGAACAGCTTTTAAAGTACCTAAAAAAGGTAATGCCAATAAAATACAAGTCCACGTTAAAATTAAATACTTACCACTAGTTTTCATTTTTCCTCCAAAGATAAGATTGCCTTAGCTGTGGCATGTGCTGCTGCTTCTTGGATGGTGTCTGTATGTAAGCTCTCATAGAAATCAAATGGATCAAATGGACTATACTCAGAAATATCCTTCTCTGAAAAGAATTCAAAGTGATTATAGTTCCTATTTCCCATTTTGTTTATCCAAATACCATATTCTCTTAGCCGTTCCCAAACTGGCATTAAGGCATCTAGGGAGTTGGTGTAAGGTGTCACTTGAGCATCATGACCTTTGATGCCTACAAACATAGTGTCATCTGTGATTCTATAAACCTCGTCATAATAATACTCTGCAATCACTTTATTCACTTCTTCATTTTTCATAATATGCTCAACCCTTGATTACCACTAGCCCTACTCGCTGCTTGAGCTAATACGACCATAAGAGCCTCTTCTAC
>Ga0208134_1000874_pt1 | contig 18855 bp, 21 predicted proteins | sample VirMetDEL_Mar_31_FD_184515 | JGI IMG/M metagenome (GOLD analysis project Ga0208134, IMG submission 184515) | Aqueous microbial communities from the Delaware River and Bay under freshwater to marine salinity gradient to study organic matter... | ecosystem: Environmental > Aquatic > Marine >... | reverse complement strand
GCCCCTGCCAATGTCCACGTCTGGATAGTGCCGTTAGTGGGGTCAATAGCAGGGGTGGTGCCTGTCAGTGCGAAGTTCGTCTCTGTGACGCCCTTAACTACGATATCACCTGTCATTGTCCCACCAGCTTTAGGCAGGGCAGTATCGGCTGCTGTGCCTTGTGCCGCTGTAGCATAGTCTGAGGAATCAAAGGACTTGACCTGCGCAAGGTTTGTAACCTCACTATCCATTAGTGCGCCTGCGTCAGTGACACTGGCCGTGTCGGTTGCGTCGGCAGACGCTTCGATGCCATCTAGCTTAGTACCGTCTGTAGATACGTCTCGTCCGTCTACTGTTCCAGTAATTACAATGCTACCATTGATATCAGCCCCAGTGGTACTGAGGTTGACCGCCTTAGTTCCGATGTAACCAGCCATTAGCTTTCACCCTGCTCTAGGACACTAAGGATTACATCCACAGACGCCGCAGTGTTTGATGTGACGACACAGGTATCATCAGCCTCCATGATCATCTTTCCGTCGAGGGCTGACAGTGCAGAGCCAGCAGGGATGGGAACACCCTTGACTAGGTAGGCACCTGCGACTTGGACGTCCACTGTGATCTGGGATGCTGATGTGTTACAGAGGTTGAGACCAATGACGACAGCCTCTTGACCTGCAGCTACTGTGTGGATTGTTGCTGGGGATGTACCAACAGACAGTGAAGTGTATTTGTTGAAAGCCATTTGAGGTTATCCTAAAGCAATAGAGTAAATGATTGCTGCATTTAGAGAGATGGCTGCTGAACTTGCTGAAGCAGCAGCACTAGCAGCAGCGTTTGTCTCTGACGTAGCAGCATTTGTTTCTGAGGTAGCTGCACTTGATGCAGAATTTGAAGCAGCAGTTTCACTTGCAGAAGCGTTAGACTCACTGGTAGCTGCACTAGATGCAGAAGCAGAAGCGTTAGTCTCTGAGGTAGCTGCGTTTGTTGCTGATGTTGCAGCGTTAGTCTCACTAGTTGATGCTGCAGAAGCGGAGGCAGCAGAGGCAGATGCAGAGGCGGCTGCGTTAGTCTCACTGTTTGCTGCGTTAGTTGCACTTGTAGCAGAGTTTGTTTCACTAAGAGATGCAGCAGTTGCAGATGCAGAGGACTTCTCAGACCAGTGGAATGCAGAGTATGTCCCAGCTTCTACTTGAACATCTTCTGCTTCAGTAGCATACCGTTCAGCTAGATCTGCACTAATCTCAACAGCAGTAATGGACGAAACAACAGAGTCTACATAATCCTTAGTTACAGCATCCGTGGCAGTTGTAGGGTTAGCAAGACCAGTGACCTTGTTTGCACCCATTGCAATGTTACCAGACATGGTACCACCAGTCAATGGCAGTTTAGTAGCAAGGTTGGAAGCAATGGTTGTGCTGAAGTTAGGATCATCACCTAAAGCAGCAGCAAGTTCATTCAAGGTATCAAGTGTACCAGGTGCTGAAGCAATGAGGCTACTGATAGAAGTGTCTACGTAGTTCTTAGTTGCTGCATCTTGAGACAAGCTAGGCTCTGTCAGGTTAGTAATAGTACCTGCAGTTACAGCATCCATGTTCAGGTTGCCGTTGATGACAACATTGTTGAATGTAGAAGAACCACTAGAGGCTGTCACGTTACCAGTAAGGTTACCAGTGACATTACCTACTACGTTACCTGTCACACTACCTGTGAGGGGGCCTACAAGGCTTGTACCAGTAATGGTAGTACCAGACACAGGAGCACGAGTAGTAGCACCAATAGTCGTGCCATCAACTGTACCACCGTTAATGTCTACACTAGCAAAGGTGGATGCCCCAGTAGATGTTACGTTACCAGTAAGGTTCCCTACTACGTTGCCTGTGACGTTACCAGTTACATTGCCTGTTAGGTTGCCAGTTACAGGACCAACAAAGGATGCTGCTGTTGATGTAGTGAAGGTAGATACAGTAGGGCTACTGGAACCGATTGCAGTACCATCAATAGAACCAGCATTGATATCAACACTTGGGAGAGTAGATAGACCAGTAACACTGAGTGTACCACCTACTACTGCATTACCTGTAGTCGTAACTGCATCAGTATATGTGTGGGACCAGTAGTTGCTAGAATCACCAAGACTTCTTAGGCTATCTGCATCAGGAATAAGGTTAGACGAAACGCCAGCATTAACTGTTACTGTATCAGTACTAGCATTACCAATGACTGTGTTGCCATTGACTGTAAGGTTACCAGTAATAGTAGCATTCTCGTGGATCTGGATAGTGTCAACGTATCCAATACCGTTGATGTACACATCCTTAAACTCAGCACCTACAGCACCAAGATCAATATCATTATCCGTGATAGGGACAATAGCCCCATCCTTGAAGCGTACTTGTTCTACAGGGACACCACTAACCTCAGTGAAGAAGCTGATGCAGTTATTAATTGTATCAACGACTACTTTGTTATGGGCATCCACATCTGCAATTAAGGGTACGTAAGCACCCTCTGTGCTACTACCATCGTGCTTGTGACCACCAAGGAAAGCAAATGCATCACGAATAGCATTGTATTCTGCGTTAACTGGTGCCGCTTTAATCACAGCGTTAGCAATGATGTCCGCTACTGATTGTCTGGTATATCCAGCCATGTTGACTTATCTCCTGTCACCGACACCGTATGTAATAACAATGCCTTGAATACTGTGTGCTGCGTCTGAACTATATGAAACGTACTTTAGTGAGATCGCTTTACCTGAACCTGAGATGGTAACTCTCTGGACTGGGGCTGGGTTACCATCAAAGACGGCAGTACTATCGTAAAAGGATTCATTGTAGTACGCAGCTGCACCCACTGTATCCATATTATAGTTTGTTGGGTTTAGGGTATCAAAGTCTTCGTAGTCATATACTGCAGATAGTACAATACTATTGTCACCCTCTGATCTCATATAAGTACTTACTGAGTAGAAGATTTTACGAACCTCTGGGTCTTCCATATGGATATATGGTGTTTGATAAAGACTAAAGATCTGGGTGCCGTTAAAGGTATTGCCAGACTCCTGTCTGTGGACCTTACCAGCGGAATCCCCATGAATAACATATTCAAACTGACCAATATAACCACTATCTGCACAAGTAGCCTCAATACCTAAGAGTTGACTATACTCAAGAGACAAACCACCTTGTGTTGGTCTAAAACCACCTATGATTCCTTGGGAGTCAGCTGCCTTGAAGAAGTATCTGAACTGTGACTTCTGTCTTACTAGGACTGCATTCAGGCCATCAAGGTCAATATCAAAAACAATATCAGTAAAGATTGATTGGATGTCCTTGGAGAGGGTCTCAAGGTTAATGTCACCAATCTTGTCTGTACCAGCTACAGGTCTCAAACCATCTTGTGATAAGAAGAGTAGGTCACCACCAATCTCAATAACACTATCAGAGGCAAGGCACCCAAGGTCATTAGTTACTTGCTTAAGTTGTACGTCAGCAACACTTGTACCTGTAAGCTTCTTGATATTACTTGTACCAAAGATGTAAAGCTCATCACGGAATGCCTTAATCTGTACAATAGGGAACCCTACATTAATGACACCTGCACCACTTGCTGGGCTGTAGTTGTACTCGTCATATGGTGCACTAAAGTACAAGTTAGTAGGTTCAGTAGTATCACCAGCAAGGAACATGTGGTTATGGAAGATCTCAGAGAACCTTGGTGCACCTGGTGCGTTAGTATGTGTAATCTGTGTGTATGTTGTACCATCATATACTGCAGCAGGGTTTACCCCGTCAGTCATAATGAACTCAGAGTAGCCCCAGTTGTAACGAGAGAACCTAACCTTTGTTACACCAACCATTGTAGGAGTACCTACAGATGGGACTGCTACCCAAGCCTGTGTTGTGTTGTCCCAGTAGTGTAAGTAGTTATACCCAGTTTCTGGTTTTCTGCAAGCAAAGATACCATCGTGTAGACCATCTACTACAGCAACACCAAGTACTTCATCTATACCAGGAACAGTACCATAATCGTTACTATAACCACTGATACGTCTGTAACCACCAGTAACAGAAGGTTCATAGTTGATAAGAGAGATAGCACTACCAGGGGAGTTCTCACCCTGAGACAACACATCACGAGAAGTGTTTAGACCACCTTGGCAGTAGGCTTTGAATGAACCAAGACTATCAGCCATACTAGCCTCTACCTCTAATCACAGTAGACCTCAGGTACAACTCATCATCAGTTGTGAGCCTACGCATTGTCTTAATGCCTTGCTCAAAGTTATTCTGGTGGACGGAGGCACTCTGTTCATTGGATCTAAAGCGCATCATGATCATCATAGCACCATCAAGGATGACATGCTTAAACCGTTCAGGGATTGCACACTCATCATTATAGACAAGCATATCAGAAGGGAAAGACCAATACACGTAATCAACTTCATAAGAGTTGTCAGGCACGGGTGTAACACCAAACTTTTCTTCTAGTGTCTGGTAGGCGGATGTAGGTGCAGAAAGACCAGAGCCTGTATCATTATCGTCAGTAACTCTGTAGTTCTGTGTGTAATCTTCAAATGTAAGAGTGCCAAGTTTCCTAGGCGTGTTACCAATACCAGAGGTCTTCTTTAAGTAAAAGGAATCCCAGTCTACAGTAGAGGTATCCGTTGGGAAGCTATATGTACGAGTTCCCGCAGAGAGTGTCTGTGTGTATGTTTTCTTAAGGAAGTGCCACTCACGGCCATCCTGAAGGATAAGACGAATGCTGCTATTAACAGAATCCTTAGCAAGTGCTTGTACGTTGCGTACAGTATCAAAGCCGTCACCAGCAATATCTAGTGGTACTTCATTGAGCCTTCTCAGCAACTCGTTTGTTAGAGATACGTAGGTGACCATCTTGAAGCCCTTATAAACAGAGAAGGGGTACCCTCAGAAAGGATACCCCAGAGTTACAATTAAGCGAGGTTGTACTTAGCTGTTACGATTGCTTCTGGACGCAGGATCTTGCGACCATAGAGGTGCATACCACGTACAATGTCAGCAAACGAGTCTGGATCACGGTAAGTTTCTGTCTTGTTGATCTGCTCAGCAGTTGCAACAGCAGAGTCATGACCAGCAACGATAACACCGAAGTTGTCTTCCTGAGAAGCTACACCAGTTGTACCAGCACCAGTACCGATTGCAGGAGTGTTGTTCGAAACATATACACGGAAGCCGTGGAAGTTGTTAAGGACAAGACCGTTACGCAAAGCACCAGAATCACCGAAGTCAGCATTCAGGAGACGGGAATCTTCGTCACGCAGAACTTCCATCATGATTGGGTCAATCACAATCCAACGACCCATAGAGTCAACCTGCTTCTGGTCGAGCAAACGGGACATACGGGAGATCAGCATTGCTGGGGAAACGTATGCAGTTGGGAGTGCAGTTGCACCTGGCAAACGAGCAGCAACAGGGATCGACGGAGCAGTTACGCCAGTGTGATCTGTAGTGATGTTGCCGAATGCTTTTGCGTCAAGCTTGTTAACTGCAAGCAGTTCGTCAGCACCAGCAGTAGCATCTGCTTTGTCGCCAGAAGCCGTGTCGTTAGCAGTGTCAGCAGCTGTGTGGAGAGCCGACTGCTTGTAACCAGACAGGTAACCAAGAACGTCTTGGTCATACTGGTCAGCAAGACGATATGCTGCACGGTTGGTAGCAAGGTCCATGAAGTTGATGTGGCTGTGTGCTTCTTCGATGTCATCCATTTTGAATGCGAAGTAGTTAGCCTTGTCAACGATCAACGAGAAGTCTGTGTCGTTCAAGTCTTGTGGAGCAATAGTTGTGCCACGAGCATATGCCGATACAGAGATTTCTGGTTCTTTGATGATACGTACAGTATCACCTTGGTTAGCGATTTCACCGAAATAATCGGAGTTAGTAATGTCACCAACAATAGTAGACTTACGGAATGCAAGCTGTACTTTTTTGGAATAGATTACTGGGGAAAATTTGCCGTTTGGCAGGTTTGTATAACCAGCTGCGGATGCAAAAGCCATGATGTGTCCTCCTAGGATGTTAGGCTTATTTCTAAGTAAGCTCTATCATCAGCATAAGAGGCTCAACTTTCAAGGGTGCGCTGGGCTAGTTTAACGCTAGGATCAGTAGCATAAACAAGTGCAACGGGCCTCTAATCATCCAGGTAGTTCTTAACCAAATGTTAGGCTTTAGAGTAATTTTAAAGATAGTTTAGTGTCTCATAAGTTAAGGTAGCTATATATACGTAGGGCTTAACTTATCTACCGACACCCCCTAGTTATACTTACAGTTTAAGGGGTGTCAATGCTTTTATTTAACTATATGTATATATTAACGAGCTCCGCCCGATTCATCATAGTTAAAGCTACCATCAGACATTGCTTTCATAATGGCTTTCTCATTCTTCTCATATTCAGCAAAAGACATCTTTCTGACTTGAGACTCAGAGAAGGTTGTAGGCTTTTCATCGTTAGATGGTTTAGAGCTACGACGATTAACAACAGCAGATGCAGCAGACAGTTCAGCCTTAGAGCGAGACTTCTTATCAAGACCAGCATAAGCTTTATACATGCTAAGTGCATCAATCAGGCTGCGGTGATCATTCTTATTGTCATAAATGGCAGTTTGTACAAGAGTAGACTGCTCATTGGCCCAATCATGGAAGTCATCACTAGCCTGTAGATCATCAAAGTCAGGATGTGCAGCTTTAATCTTATTGAGTACAGATTGTGTTTCTGCTTTCTCACTAATCTCATCAAGCTGTGCTAAACGTGCTTCTGCTCTACTAAACTTCTCATTGGCCTTTTTATCAGCAATGGTTTCTACAATAGCAGCAAAGTCTGGGTACTTAGCAGCCCAAGCTTCAATGTCTTCATCTGACTTGGGAGGGCGAATAGGCTCAGCACTACCACCACTCTCTAGTTTAGATTTTAGTTCTTTAAGCTGAGCAGACTGTTCATTCAAGTGTTTACGAAGGTCACTGTAACGCTTTTTATACGTACTCTCTTCAGCAGATAGCTGCTCTTCTGGTTGCTCTTCAGATGATACTTCTTGGTCATTTGTAGCTTCTTTGGCTACTTGTTCCTCTGTATCATCCTCCTCACCATTCATGAGTTTGTTTAGCTCTGCTTCATCCTCTTCAATACGCCGACGATTGGCTCTATTTGATTGTGGATTAACGAAACCTGCTGTACGTACAGGTTGTACTTGATTTACTTCAGTCATTTGTATTTCCTATTATATGGGGCCAGCCTATGCTGGGTAGCCTTATTATTATAGTTATTGTTGTGTCTTACTTTTTAGGTCTAGCGATTAGTCCGCCAGTAGCGTTTGTACTTACAAGTTTACCATCACGGTACTCTTTACCATCATTAGGTGTAAGTGCGTTTGCTGCCTTCTGGTAGAAGCTGTTACCAGAACTACTAGAGCTAGAACTACTGGAACTACTAGAACCGCTGGGTCTAGCAACAGGTCTTGACGAGGATGTTGGGGCTGTAGAGCCTGTAGCTACCTTGACGCTATAGCTATCTCCACCATCCTTAGAGTCACTCTTATAGGATACACCACCCGTTGTAGATTTAGTGCCAGAAGCTCTTGTATCACTTATAGCCTTCTGTACTGCCGCTGATTGAGTGGTATCCATTGAGCCCATTGTAGCAGCTTCTCTTGCAGCGTCAAACTTCTTTAAGTAATAGTCAGCTGCCATGCCAGAACCCATACCACCCTTAGCAGCTTCATCTGCAACCTTTTTGTAAGATGCTGCTAGTTCTGTATTACCAGCTGCTAGTGCTTCTTCAGCCAGTTTACTAGCAACACTGCCCAGCGCCATGTGACGCCCTTGTCCCATTGCTTTAGCTGTACCTGCACCAATCAAGCCACCCACACCAGGCATGACCATAGAGGTCAATAGTGTAGCACCCTTGCTAAGCTGTTTAGTCATACTCATTTCTTTGCTAAGCTCTTCTGGTGTCATAGCATAGTAGTTCTTGCTAGCCTTAGCTTGGCTATCTGTGGCTCTAGCACCAGTAGGCTGCATATCCCGATTAGAGTTGTCAGAGCGTGGTGTACTTGCAGCACCAGTACTAATTACTGGAGCCCTACCTTGAAGGTAATAACCAGATGGTACTGGATCAATTGGTTTACCATCTACTGTACGGATCATGATTGTTTGACCAGAAGCATTTGTATAAGCTACAAGCTCAATGTCAGATGTGTCGTCACTAGCTTCAAAAGGATCTCCATAAGAGAAGCCCATTTGGTAATCAGCAGGATTAAAACCGCTGACAGTACCACCATCAGCATACCCCATAGAACCACCAAGCAACTTAGTAACATTGGCTTCAATATCTTCAGGTGAAACCATACCACCATCAGCATAGTTCATGCCACGAGCACGAAGCTTATTCTGCAAGTCAGGGCTGTTCTTAACTACATTTAAAACCCTATCAAGAAGCATGTCAGTGTCATCTGAGATGTTCATACCAACATCCGTACTAGGAGAACCTTCTTTGATAACCTGTGCTAAGCCACCTTCAGCCATCCCTACTTCACCTTGAGAAAGTACTTGGTCAAGCTTATCCATATCCTCTGGGGATAGACCTGCCATAACCTCTTCTACACCCTCTGGTACAGCCATGTCATCCATGCTGGACATATCAGATTGCGCTGGGCTACCACCAATACGGCCTTCTGCATCCATGTCTTCAAGTTCACCCTTTGCATTAGCACGGAGTTCTTCAAAGAACTTAACACCATAGTAGCGAAGTACATCAGCAGGTACAACATACTCACCTTCAGAAAGGTTTGTTGGAATGTCATCCCTTACGTCAGAGGCATTAGAACCTAGTGGGATTTCGTTGCCTGACACAGGATCAATAGCCATTCCATCCGTAGCCAAGCCACCTTCTTCATACATATTATTCATTGTATCTACTTCTCCTTGATTTGTAGCTAGACCACCTTCAGCAAATCTTAAGTCTCCGCTGGTTATTCTATCTGGATTAAACTCTGCTCTAGCGTCTCTTAATACTGCAGGACTATCCTTTGGCCTGTCTGTTAACATAATAAAGCTTGTACTGCCTGGGTCTTCAATATTATTGGTATAGGGTATGTGGGTAAAACCTTGCTCTGCTATATCTTTTCTTAGCTGTACTGCAGTCTCTGTTCTATCAGGTAAGATGCTGTTGGAGCCATCAAACTTTTTCCACTCATAGTCGGATATGAATTTTCCTAACTCTTCTTCAGAGAAGGTGTCCGTTGCGTTATCAAAAACCTCTTCTGTTTTCTTACCTAAAAGCCTTGCCGCCATCTCCTTTGTAAAAGGTTTATCCGTTCTTGCTCGTAGTTCCATCGTAGCACCACCATTACCACCTGTATAATAGTCACGTTCTGCAGCAGCACGAGGAGTACCAACGTGTACACCTAATATATCTTGAGTAAGCTTGGTACCCCCCTCAGGATCAGTATAAGAAGGGTCAAACTCTGTAAAGTCGTCAGGGGATTTGGAAGTGTGGTAGACAGTATCTGAAAAACCTAAATCTTCCGCTCTTTGGTCTGCCTCTGTCCTAGGCCGAGAGAAAGATGGCCTACCAATCTCGTCTTTGTATGGTAGTGGTCTGGTAGTTAACGTGGCAAGGTTTGGATCTGCTTTTTCTGGGAAGTAAGAACTTAAGTCCATTATAAGGTCATGTGTGTCACCAGATGAAACACCTGCAGCCCGTGCTGGGTCCATTATTTTTGTTTGTATGTAATCTTCGTAGTTAGGGTCTTTAAAGTGAGGCAGATCTCTTGCGACCTCAAGCAGAGCATCATCAGAAAAACCCTCCAAGACTTTTAACTTATTAGCAGCCGCTTCTTGCATAGAAGGATAGGCAAGATTGCCTAAGTAATCCTTTTTCAGATCAGCTAAACCCTCTTCTGGGGTAAGGCTTACTTCGTCAGCCCAAACTGAACCTGCCCACAAATCTTCCGATGACACATCTCTTGGATCACCTAGTGTGCTACCTGTAGGGGTCTGATTGGGAGAAGGTACATGGCCTAAAACCTTCTTACCTTTATTAAAAAACTCTCTAGCACCCTTCTTAATAGCAGCTGCAGCAGCATCCCCTAGACCAGGAACAAGACCTATAATAGTAGCACCTCCTAAGGCACCTGCTAGATAGTAGTTTGGCTCTTCCTTTTGCAGCTCATCATAGACATCCTTAGCAGCCATAGCGTCACCCACAACAGGTGTCATTTCTGCTACAAAAGTGGCTGCATCTCTGAAAGTAATGTCATCTAAAGGTCTAGTATCTTTAACCAACTTGTCTGTATAAGCAGACCACTCACTAGGAGTACCACCTGCTATCACTTCTTCTGTCTGATCGTAGACATCCCATGAGTCTTTAGGGTCCATTATGGTTTCTCCGATCTAGCGCCGTTTACTCTATCCCTTAGCTTCTGAAGTCTGTGTAACATGGATGCTGCACCCTGTGCTCTATACACCTCATGAAGGTCTTTACTTTGCTCTAACTTCCTGTGGGTATCTTCTAGTTCAACTTCTAGCATTTCACAGAAGCTATCCCACAGGGGTTTATCGTTAACTAATTTCTTTAATTGGCTCATTGCTGTACATTACCACTAAAACCAGGAGTACCAGGAGCAGCGGCACCACCAATGCCAATCTGACCACCACCCCCTCCGCTCATGTCAGCGGTACCCTGTGGCCCCATCCCTTCTGGACCTGCCACACCTTGCTCAGGAGCAGTAGCCATAGGCTGAGCCTCCTGTTTGAAGCCCTTAAGGATCTCTGCTTGGATAGCGGCATCAGCAATGCTGTTAGTAACCTTATCTGGGTCAAGATCCATGCTAACGGCAATCTCACGTACAATGTAATCCATCTTAGCAAAGGGAGCCAGTGTTGGGTTTTGTACAACTTGAAGGAACTGCATAAGACGCTGGGAACGTACTTCATTAGCCATCAAGGATTCTGTACCAGAGGCTTTGACTTCCAAGTCACCCTTAATCTCAGGATCATAGTCAAACTGCATGTTGAAGTTAAAGAAAGCCTTACCAAGAGGGCCAATCAAGTAATCGTCTACGTTCTTGATGACTGTACGGATAGAACCGTTAGCTGCACCCATAAGCATAGAGATACCAGAAGCTGTACGACCAACACCAGATACACCTGTCTGACCATGTGCAAATGACGGGAAGCCTGTAGACTCATCTGCTAGTACACGAGCTTTATCAAACAATTGCATGTTCTGTGCTGCTACGTTAGGAAATTGTGTACCAAAGATAGCCTGACCTGGAGCACCGCCCTGACGACGGAATACTTTTCCTGGGTATACTGTGAGGTCTTGGCCTGGGACAAGGTTAGTCTCATCAACCTCAATCAACAGGTTACCAGAAAGTACAGCATTGTCAACAGCCATACGCATGAAGCCATTCATGAGTGTTTGAGTGTCATCCATGTTCTCAGCAATACCAATGCCAAAGAATGAGTATGGGTTGATCTCGTAAGGTACAGCATAGTAAGGAATAACCATAGGCTTGAATGGATTCATAACCAAACGGATTACTTTGCCATTACATACCCAGATGTTAACCTGAAGTTGATCAGCATTCTTAAGGTCTGTTGGGATCTTGATGTCATGGTCTTTCAGTACTTCACTATCTACATAACCCCAGAACTCTAGGATCTCATAGCGCTCAGACTTGCTATTATTCTCAGACTCTTCCATCTCCTGTTCCCACCACTTCTTAAGGTAGGACTCACCAAGATCCATAGCTGCATCAATAGCAGTACCACGGAAGAAGGGACGATTCTTTAGAGCACGAAGTTGTGAACGGGACATCTTGTGACGCTCAATGACATACTCTGCTTCATCCATGTTAGATGCATCTGGATCAGGGTAGAAGTTCCACACAGAGACATGGCTTGTGGATGGTACTGTCTTGATGATGGGATCATAGTCACCCTCATCCGTCCATCTAGCATACTCTTTGTTGATAGCGAATGGACCCTTCATGACACCTGTACCAAACAGAGCGCACTCAAAGCTAGTCAATCTGAGCTGCTTGTTAGCGCCAGACTCTTCCAGTTGATCATAGATCTTCTTCTGCATCTTCTTAGCTGCAACCTGAGCAGGATGAACTGTTACACTAGTAGGCAGCGTTCCTGGGCCGTCAATGATCTTTTCTTGCACAGGTGCTAGACGTTTGGCAAAGGCAGCACCAACACGTTCACGAAGTGTTTGGGTAGTCTCACCTGGGAGCAGCTTGTTCTCACCAGACAAGAGGGGACCAAACGTATCACGCATAGTAGCCGTGCCTGGCTCAGAAGCTGGGTCCATATCAAAGTGTACAGACTCTGCTACGCCATCAGGGAGTGTTGTTGGATCAACTGTAATTGGGAACTTACTATTACCAAACAGTACGTCTACAATCTGACCATAAGCTGCCAAGGTCTTTGTCTTGGTGACCTTTACAAATACACGGGAGCGTTCTGAGTCAGTGAAACGTACATTAGGGCCATACTGACCACGATAGTTTCTGTAAGACTGCATCCAACGAGTTTCATCCGAAGTACGAGCATCTTCAGCTTTCTTGTACTTTGCTTCAATGAAACTAATAATAGAACCAGCTTTAGGGTCTGTGGTATCACCCTCTTTAATATCTTCGAGAGCAGACGAGTTAGTAGATTCAATATTCTCTTCGTAAGTAGGATCAAAATCTAGAGGGTCCATAAGTTAGTCCTTGTTAGTAGCCCATAGTGGGGTCAGCAGACTGAAAGCCAGATCGCTGTGTGTTTGGATTGTAGTCCCACAAACTACTGCGGGGTCTTGTCATGATACCGTATCTCAGTGCGTCATAAAGGTGATCCTCAGACTTAGTATCAACATCCTCAGGATTGTTCTTATCTAGTGGGATGCTAGGAATCTGCGCAATAGTATTAGTACAGGATGAAAAGAAAACTAGTTCAGGCTCTTTGGTAAACTCATCTACCTTTAACCTTCTGTGTATTTCGTTCTTACCAGCAATACGAGAACCCTTAGATCTATCAGAGGGCCTCCATCTACACCCTTTGTGGATCATCTGTTCAGCAAGGGAAGGTCCAGTATCACCTCTTTTATGCCAGAGAGAGGAGTCAAGCACACCATAACGGATACTACCATCTTCAGACTCTAGTTGCAAGATGATATCTGCTAGATCTGTAGCAGTTACTTTACTGCAGTATAACTCACGATAAACTATGAGTTGCTCAGATGGAGATACAGCAAACCATAGAACACCCGTATAACTACCGTAGCCATAGTCTGCTGCTCTAAATCGTGCCCATCCCTTAGGTATATCAAAAGGCTCTACCACATGTATACTACGGTTAAACTCAGGGAACGCTGCACCCTCGTTAATATCCCAATTACCTTCAAGCAACTGCTTTCGTTGGTGCTCAGGAAGAGACAATAGCATGGCTTCGTAGTCACCACTATCACTCAAGTACGGATTATCAAACAAACTAGCAGGGATAAATCTACGTTTAAATAGGGGTATACCCTCTTTGCTGTGACCTTTGGGGTAAGCTAGTGTCTCACCAGTCTCAATATCAGTAGCCCAGAATGACTTTCCTGGTGTAGCAGGGTCAATGAACATCTTCTTAACCCAAGCGTGTCCAGGACCACCAGGGTTTGTAGTAGCTCTCATATACTTACCTAGTGTAGGTGAAGCTGTACGCAAACGAGATCGCATATAGTTCCAAGCTGTAGGAGTAGCCCACTGTGTAAGTTCGTCAAAAGCAATATAGTTAAATGCTTGGCCTTGATAGCGCATAAGGTCAGAATCTCTGTCTAGATAAGACATCCAGATCTTGCCACCTCGTGGGGTAGTCCACTGGGACTTACGCTCTGACCACTTAATACCAGGAATAGCTTTAGGATATAGTTCTTGGCTTTTCTGGATAAGCTCACGTAGTTCTTCTGTAGTATGTCGTACTAGTAGGCCAGAGAAGTCAGACTGACCAAGATCACGTAGAGGGTCTGCTAGAGTAGCATAAGACTTACCACCACCCGCTGCACCACCATACAAGACCTCACGCTCACTAGAAGACAGATACATAGTCTGTGGACCAGGGTTAGCAGCAAAGACAATGTTCTGTGCTTGCTCTACATCATACTCTGGAGGTAAGACTTGAGCTGGTACTTTCTTAGGTTCAACCTTCTTCGGTTCTTCCTTTAGTGATGGTGAAGGCACCGACTCTTTCTTTTTCGAGCTGTTCGTATTGCGCAATCGTTTCTTCGAGCCACTTGGCAAGCTTGCGTTTAATTGCAATAATTGACCTACGTTTTCTTTCGACATCTATGCGCTTCTTTAGTCCCATGTGTGATATTGGTCTACCCGACTGAGTAGTTAACCAAGCTGCAACTTCTCTTAAACTATACTGCTTAACGTGCTTCTTAGCTTGTTCTAAAAGCTCTAACTCTTTGGGAACAGGGTTTAGCCATCTATCATCTTCTGGATCAACTACATACCCAAAAGGGATGTACCTGATGTTTAATCGTGGGATTCTTTCCCATCTCTTATTCTGAAAGTCAGGCTTGGGCAACATCCAGTAGCCCAAGTCTATCCGTCCATTATTAGTCTTCGTCATCCGCAGATCTATCCTTTGGTGGTAGGATAAATAGACCGCCAGCAGCTTCAACCTGAATACGTTCAGTCTTAACTACACCAGCACGATCCAGTACCTGTCCAGCAGCAGCCATACGTTCCTTTGCACCCAGTTGGGTAGGGTCTACAAGGATATTACCAAAGGCAGCAGCAGCACGAGGGCCAAGCTGTACAATGTACTTCCTTGTAGCATCAAAGATCTCTTCTTCTAGAGCGATTACAATACCACGAGTTGGTGTAGCATCACTATAGCCAGCTAACTGCTTAGCTAGAACAAAGTCACCCTGAGCCTCATCAAAGAGTACCTCAAGAAACTTCTGTTGTTTATCTGTTAAAGTTTTTGTCATAGGCTACCCTCTTGATATCGTTTCTATGGATTCCAATATCAGCTAGTTCTCTTTCATCCATACGAAGCAATTCTCTATAGGCTTGAGAACAGCGCATCTGAAGAATAATACGATCTGCTTGTGTTTGCTTAGCTTTGATGATTGCAGCCAAGATACGTTTGAATAGGTTAGTCATGTGAAGGTACTCCTGTGTTAATCACAAACACAGTTATACGTTATAACACCTTACATGAGTAATGTTAATATTGCAACCCTGTTATTACCCTACAGGGATAAATGTCTCTACTACTGTACATAAAGCATCAATGTTAGGATGAGCATTACCTGAAGCTGTGATGTACATGATGTCACCTGGTTCAAAGACAATGTATGCATTGCCATCCCACTGGTAAGTAGCACCAGAAGCAAAGTTCTTACCTTGGATGATCTGGAATGTTTGATTGTAACGAGTTCTATACCAAGTTACAGCAATGTCGGTAACACCATCTGCGTTAGCAATATACAAGAGATTCATACTAGCTGAAGCATTAGCTGGGCAAGTATACAAAGCGTACTGCTGGTTTTCTACCTCACAGGACACGTTGTATGTAATAGCCCTATGAGGTTTAGTTGGTGCTACCATAACCATTGTGCTTAACGCCCTGTCTGTCTATCTTTTGCAGCGTTATAAGCTACGATACCACCAGCATTCTTCTTGCGCCACTGCATATATGTTGGGAAGGAGCTTGGTGTAGGCGAAGTAAAGTTACGATCTGTAGCAGCAGGACGTGTAGCACGAGCAGGAGCTGTACGACCCTTAGGTGCAGCATCAGAAGTAGCACGTGGAGCATTGCTAGAACCAGAAGAGAGGTTGTTAACTGCTGTCATACCAATATGCTGTGGACGAGCGGTAGGACGTGGGGATGACTTTGGTGCAGCTGTAGGCCGAGCCTGTGGACGAGTTGTGCTAGAAGTAGGTGTCTTTACTTCCATTTTAGGCTTAGATTCTTCTGCCCTAGGCTTGGCGTTTGCATCTGCCCAACGACGATCTACTGTTGTTGCATCAGATACACGTGGAGCACTATCAGGACGACCCTTCATAGGTGGGGCCTTCTTAGTTGGACGGGCAGTAGGACGTGGGGATGACGTAGGAGCAGAACTCTTGTCACTTGCCATGTTAGTGCTGTACGACTTACCTTCAAAAGTAAATGTCTTACCTGGGCCTTTTTCTTTACGGGCGGCTGCGAAAGCCTTACCGAACTTAGATGTTGCCATTGTTTAATGCTCTCTTTGTTACTTTGATTTCTTTGAGGCTTCTATGGCCCTACCCTGTTTCAGTGCTTCAGCCTTAGTAGGGTACACCTTACCAGTAGTACCCCACTTAAACCCACCCTTTACTTTACGTACAGGCATGTCACCCCAGATCAGCTGAGATAAAGTAACAGACTTTATTCAACTCTTTTTCATAGTTCTTAAAGATCATATTACTTACCCTTATGTGTTTAGATTACCGACGACGCATACCTGGACGAACTGGTTTGCCTCCAGCACCACGAGGCTTAGGGCCGCCCGATGCTGCTGCTGCTGCTGCGATACCTGAATTAGCTCCACGAGGCTTAGGGCGACCAGGAGTTGGACGACCCATACCTGGATTAACCATCTTAGGTCCAGCACCACGAGGCGTAGGGGACTTAGGCTTAGGTCCAACACCACGAGGCGTAGGGGACTTAGGCTTAGGGCCAACACCACGAGGCTTAGGTCCGTTTTGGGGTGTAATTCTCATTTCATTTCTTCCTTTGTGTAGATATGTTTTATGCGTTAATCTCTTTTGCAATTCTTAGAACTTGGCATCAGATATCACCACTTCTCCTTGTCAGCCCAATAAGCTGCACTCATCTTGCCTTTAGCAATATTCTTAGCATGTCTAGCTTTGAATGATGCTCTCTTCTTCTTCATTTGGTCCGACTCACCAGACTTGGGCTTACCTGCTGTAGAAGCACCCTGCTCACCAAAGCGGATAGTCTTGATGGTGTCACCCTCTTTAGCTACAACTACATGGGACTTCTTAGGGTGGTCTGGAGTACGCTTAGGCTTGTTAAAGCCTGATACACCAGCACGAGTAAGTCTAGGGTCTTTAGCCATGCTAGTCTTCCTCACCACAACTATCTTCACCTTCCCAAGCCTGGCAAGTACGAAGGTTATGACAGATAAACCCAAAGCGACTACAGAATCCTCTACCACCACCATCAGCATCAAAAGAGTTAAACGGAATAGCTTCCATTGCTTTCAATGTAGAAGGCTTATCATCAAAGTACTCACAGTTAGCACAGAGTTGTCTACGAGCCTGATCTACTTCAACATTAAATACAGATGCCATAGTCTTCCAGTAAGGAGCATTAGCTTTAGGATCAGCACTAGCTTCCTCTGGACCTAGATGCCAGTCTTTCATGAGCCATTCACCAATGGACTTGTTCTCAGCTGTAGTAGGTATATCCAAGTCTTCTACTAGACCCATAATACTAAGAGGCTTCATCAACATTATTTCTTTCCTGCCTTACTATTGCGGGGGATACTACGGTTCTTAGCTGGTGTCTGTACCCGAAGGTTAGACTTGCTATTGTTACGGGGGTTACCGTCCTTGTGATCAACATCCTTGTTATCACCCTTGGTAACTACCCCACCCTTCTCCATAGCATAACGAGCTTTCTTACGAGAACGGTTATCAGCCATACGCTTAGGAGACTTGTCGTACTTACCCTCACCACTCAGTGTGTAATCACGCTTAGCTTTAGGTTTCTTCTGTGGGGTTGTCGGCATAAGATCTCTTTCTGTCAGGATCTAGTACATCTCTACGATGTAGATGACCCTCTAAGTACATAGCTCTCTCTACATGATCTAGAGTGTAAGTTACACCAGTTTGATCACGGATGGCTTCCCTAACATAAAAAACATCTGATCTAGGGATATGGATGTTACGTAGACTTCTGGAGTCTCCACCAGCAAGTGCATTATAAAATGTAGTCAACACATCATCAGATGGATCTAGTTGTACTTTCTTTTGCATGTTTGTCAATGCCTATATATTTTATTATTGGAGTAAGATAAGACAACACAGATTATGAAGGGTCGCAAACTCAGTGTTTGGATACTATAGCTATCACAGATTGTTACAGATTGTAATGTATACATACTATTAGGATGTTAGTTTAACTATGTAGTCTAAGCTTGTAAGCATTTGGACCAAGGTAGTTTGAACTAGAATGGGTATGGTATCTATAGTTTAACTATGTAGTCTATACTACTTTAGTTATTTACTATTATAGTTACTATAATCTTAGTTAAACTCTATTGTTAAACTACTTATGTTTATACTTCTTTATGTTTAAACACTTTAGTCTTAACTTATAGTTTAACTAAGCCCCCTTTATCCCCCAAGTTATATCAAAAGGGAGCACATGAGTCAACAGCTAATGTACTACTTGTAACAAAAAGTGATCAACTGTAACAATTCGTGATCAAGATACCCACAAAGTGTAACATACCATGGGCCAAACGTGAACCTAGTTCAACTTATAGCTCAATAATGTTACTTCTTATTACATTACAAAAGTGGAATATGTTGTTAATCTGTATGCACGTCATGGTTGTACCTAATGAAAAACCCCGTGTGTTGCAGTGTACATATATAACGTACGTATACCCCCCCCATGGCCCATGCACCCCCCTCACTTGTCTCACCGTATAGCGTAAACCCTAGGTTCAATCATGGTAAGTTACTGTTATTGCTAGTCTTTTGTAGTCATATATCATGGGGAATTTGGTTATATCTGTATTTTCTAGGGGGTTCTGACCGGGTGTGTGAAGAATTGGAAGGCCAAGTATGTTAAACA
>Ga0208134_1000872_pt1 | contig 18924 bp, 33 predicted proteins | sample VirMetDEL_Mar_31_FD_184515 | JGI IMG/M metagenome (GOLD analysis project Ga0208134, IMG submission 184515) | Aqueous microbial communities from the Delaware River and Bay under freshwater to marine salinity gradient to study organic matter... | ecosystem: Environmental > Aquatic > Marine >... | reverse complement strand
ATTAAGCCATATGTAATAGGGTATTTCTTGCCCTTACAAGGCGAGGGTCACAAGTTCAAGTCTTGTAGCGCCCACCACCAAAAAAGCCCCTTCTATAGGGGTTTTCCTCTTTCTGAGGGTTATACTTTAAAAAACTAAATTTGCATAATCTGTGCCTATAGTGGACAATATATGACACGATTGGTCACATAATGGTCACATAAGCTATGGCAAGTATCTATAAAAGAGGGGAATATTGGCACTTACAATGGAGAGATTCTAAAGGCCGTCATAGGGTGTCTTTGGGCAAAATATCCAAAAAGGGTGCAGAAGCCTCACTAAAAAGAAAAGAGTATGAGATTGCCTATGCTCCTGTCACCCATGAAAAAGCACAAATACACTTTATTGATTATGTGAATATATATCTTGAGCAGTTCGCTTTAAAGTATCCAAGTTCATATGAAACCAGTCAACATACTTTGTTATTTGACTATGAGCCAATGTTTAAACATTTAATGCTACATGAGATAACAATTAATGATGTCAATGCTTTTATAGGTCTGAAGGTAGGTCATATTAAAACGGCAACAATTAATAGGAAATTGTCTATATTGAGAGCATTATTAAATCAAGCAAAAGATGATGGATTCAAAATTCCTAATTTTAAAATAAAGGAAATTCCTAATAAAGAGAGTAGGCCACCTAAATATTTCACGCTTGATGAACTCGAACTTATATATCAAGAAGATAAACTATATCCTCATTATTGGAGATTCCTGGCGAATACTGGATTAAGACTTGGAGAGTTTCGGAATCTTAAAGTCAATGACATACAAAAAGATTCTATATATATTGTATCGTCTGCAAGTGAAAGCACCAAAAGTGGTAAGTGGAGATACATACCAATCAATGATAATGCTAGAGAGTCGCTAGATCACTTTGATATGACAAATGAATACCTACTACCCAGACAACATAAAGATACACCTAAAACACGATTTAGGCGAATATGTAATAGGTCTGGAATAACTAAAGAAAAATGGGGTGTACATTGTTTAAGACACACTTTTGCCTCTCACTTGGTTATGGGTGGAACTAATTTAAGAACTGTACAGGTGTTGTTAGGACATGCAAGTATTCAGACAACAGAACAATACGCACATCTATCGCCTGACTACTTGAAGGACTCACTAGGAGGTCTGAACTTGTAACCTAAGTTCAGGAGCATCAAAAAAATGCTCATTGAGTTTCTTTAAATCTGATGTTCTATATATGATTCGCCCACCAGGAACTTTAGCAGATGGTATATCCCATTCCTTGACAAGCCTGGAGAAGCCACGAAGCGACAGACACATATAATCTGAGGCTTCGTTTTTGTTCATATACTCCTTCATATTTTTGCTAAAACTTTCCAAAAAGGGTCGACATACATTCGTAAATCACCAGCTTCATATCGAGTTTCACTTAAAATGTTTTCAGGTGCTTTTAGTTTTTTAGCTTTTTTCTTAGTATGTATTTTTCTTATCATATCTTTATAATGAGCATCTTCTATATATTCATTAATTCTAGTTACAGCAGTTGGATATGAAAATTTATATTTCTTAGCTAAACGCTTTGCATCTAATTCAGAGCCATCTGGAAGAATAACAACCTTCTTGTTAAATCTTTCAGTTCGCCAAACAACTTTTTGATCTTTCATAATTTAAAAGGGTATGGCATCATTTGGCTCATTACTTGTTTGAGCAACTTGACTATAACTTTCTTCTTTAGCTTGTATGCTAAAAGATAAAGCTGGTGATTTAGGATTAGCGCCTTCTTTTCTTTTCCAGGCTGATACCCAAAACTCTTGGCCATTGACATTTAAACTACCTTTAAAATCTGGATGATTTTCTGTATCCTTTTTATCGTTCATCCATATACTTCCACGATTGGTATTATCGTATTCCATTTTTACTACTCCCATAGTTGTTAAAAAAATAACCTGTTTTCTTGGCACAAGTACAGGTTAAACTTGCCTTATTAGGATGTTTAGTCACCCTTGCCTACCGTTTTAATTGTGAGGAGTCGGCTTCTCCAGGAGGTAAACTTTAAGCTACCTGTTCGTTAGTTTGGCTTCTGGAATATTTGTTTATCTTAATTTGATTTTCTTTACCAATTCCAGACCATAGACTTGCTTGTCTTTTTGATACGACTACTTTGTCAGTATGTCGTTTGCCCTTACTAAGCATTTCTAGTGCTTCTTCCATTTGTTCATCATCAATCAAAGCCTTAACATCTTCAACAATAGCATCTCTTTGTTTTTCGTTATCCCAAACAGGTGTTTCAGGCATATCCTCACCCTGGAAAATATAAAATCCAAGCCCATGCCTTGCCATAGCTTTTGTTAAACTTCTTTGAATAGAAGTATTAACCGCAGTAGAAGTTATAGCTTCTAAAGGTATTGATTTATTTAGGTGGTTCATAACAGGTAAAAATTCGATCCTTTCAACACCTTGAATCGTTACACCTGTCTTAACCCAAGCGGTCTTTCCATCGTGATGATAATTCCAACCTTCTGCGTTTTCATATACAGTTGTTGTCATATCTGGATAAAGCGCCATTGTTGTATGCCATGCCCACGCCCAAGAAAGGTATGTAAATTGCCCTTTCTTTTCAGTATGTTCACCAACATCTATTACACTTAATGTTTCAAAAACACTTTTTTGTTTTGTTGCCATTTTTATTCTCCCTTGTTAAATGTCATCTGGAACGATTAACAAAATGTCATCGTCCAGGGGTTGAAGTTCTGGATGGTTTTCTTCTATGTATTCCATCATCATTTCTTCAACTTTTTCTGCATCTATCTCGCAAATAGGTGCAAAGTCTGATGTGCCATTAACTGACACATATAAATTTATAATCATGATTACTGATAAATCATTCTTATAAAAATAGGCCATTGGTGGGCTATGTAAGGCAGTAAGCCTATTGCTAACCCAACCATAAAATATTTTCGATCATATCTATCTGCCTGGTAACGCTCAACAATCATCTGAACATAAGGCCTTCTGTCAGCCTTGTATGTATGTTCTTTGTATCGTGCCTGTATCATTTGATACTTAGTTCCGAATATTGTTTTCATGCAGTTTTCTCTCCATTTAATAAACACTCAGTATTAGCAAAACAATCACCATAACCTTGTGTGTAAAGTTCGTTTACTGATGCTGGTACATTCAATTTTTGATGTGCTACTCCAGACTCACAAGCAAACCATCCACTTTGATAAGCCATAGGTTTAGACTTTAAATAAGCCTTTCTGTTTTCTGGTAGGACTATCATATTGAGTACCAAAATTTATGCCACATATTACAAAGGTCAACATCCCAATCTTTGTAACTATATGTTTCAGCGTGATAATAAAGTTCATCTTCTACAGTACGAATCTTAGATATAAGGGTTGCCCATCTATCTTCAGTAAAAGATTTATCTTCCATTAAGGTTTTGGTGCTTTGCCTGGCCTCAACTAAAAATTCAATTTGTGTCTTGTATGTATCACAGAACCCCTCAAATGCTTCAGTCTCCCACTTCTCTCCAGTAGGCTCTGCTTCATCCATATACTTAGGTGTATCAAACACCGTTCTAAAACTCATTTCCATTTTTTTACCCTCCTTATTACACAATAAATAACAATATTTAAATACAAGTATAATGATAAATTATCAAAATGCAAATTAATTATTATTAACTATTGAATTAAACACAATAGAATAGACGAAAAAAAACCAGAGCAATGTAGACCCTGGTTTATTGAGTATGCTTTAGAATTATGTTTCTGGAGGTGCAAAAAAATCTTTTAAAACATTACCTCTTACTGATAATGCAACCCATTGATATAGTTCATTTGTCATATCAACTAATTGACCTTCAAATGGTACTTTTTTAGACAACATTTGAATATCAGTAATTAAACTACTAGCTTTATGTATATTTTCTACCAAGATCATTTTTGAATCTACTATCAGACTAACTAATTCGTTATAAAATTCACTACAATGTTTAGACCATGCAGTAAATTTATCAGGCAATCCTTTATCAAAAACAATCGGTGCTTCACTTTGTACTTCTGCTAACATGTATTCTCCCTGTGTATGCACTATATAGATGTTTACAGCAAGAAGGAAATCTTCTGTAAGTGCCATCTTGTCCATATGCGATTCACTTAACCGAGCTATCGCTTTTCGTAAATTTTTGAAGTATGCAGTTTAGTGCGTAATTCTAGGTTTTTCTTCCTATAAACTGCAAGTAGTGGCTGTTAGCCATTCTGTATTAATTTGTATATCGCTGCTGGCAGAGTCAGTCGATTGCATCCGCTTTATAAGTGTCTAATGCCTCTCACTTTGAACCACTAATATATCATAAAACTGGAATATAAATTACTTAAATATTTGTTTTATTTTAGATACTTGTAAAGCGTTATCAGTAAGAAATAATTTTTCTTCTTTGTCAATTTCTACAATCCAATAATCTTTATTTGGATCATGGTTTATTTCTTCAGTTAATGCAACTATGTGTATAGGTTTTTCAACTTGTACTTTGTTAGTTGCTTTACCATCTAATAAATAAGAAGTTGTAGTTTCTAATACTTCTGCAAGGTTAGAAAGGTATCTAGGGTTAGTTACTCTACCAGTCTCTATATTGGCGATATTCATGTAACTTATGCCTAGCTTATCTGCTAGTTGTGTTTGCGAAAAACTCTTCTCTAATCGCAGTTTCTTAACTCTAGTGGCTAAATTTGACATAATTATTTAATAAAAGTTTGCTATTGCATTTAATTCAATATATAATCGAAGATAAATGTACAAATATAAGTACAGATTATATCACGATTTACGGTTTTAAAACACGATTAAAGGGTCAAAACGATGGGAAATAAATGCTCGAAACATGCGTATCTACTTGTTCTTTAGCACGATTTTGTGCAAGACATTCAATTAACAACCCTTCACCCAAAATGAGAAACACTAGACAAACAAAATATCGACCAGATTTAAAAGAAGATTGTCCAGGATATATAGAGCCATTGCTAGATGATGACGATACAGATTCATAGAAAGCCTTTAAGCGTTAATGCTTGTTGGCAAGGGAAACGATTTAAGACACCATTGTATAAGGACTATGAGAAAGAAATACTTGAACTATTGCCTGAGAAATATGAGATACCAGAAGGTGACTTACAGGTTAGGTATGAGTTTGGCCTTAACACAATGGCAGACTGGGATAACCCTGTGAAACCTTTACAAGACATCTTACAAAAGAAGTATGACTTTGATGATCGTAGGATTATGAAGGCAGAAGTAATTAAGAAAGTGGTTAAGAAGGGTGATGGTTATTTTAACTTTGAGATATGGAGTATGGAATGAGTTTTGAAGCTATGGCTATGGTGGTAACTGTTGAAGATATATCACCAATCAATAAACTTGTTTTAATTCTATTATCAAATTACGCTGATGAGAATAGTAAATGCTTTCCATCTTATGAAAAGATTGCAAAATTAGCCAATTGCTCAAGAAGAACCGCAGTTAGAAGTATTAACACTTTAAACAAACTTGGCCTTATTTCTATAGAGAGAAGAAAGTTATCTAATAATGATAATCAATCTAATATTTACACTATAAATAGACCTAGTGTCAGAATGTCACCAGCTAGTGACAAAGACAGCACTACCCCTAGTGACACAGTTACACCCCCTAGTGACACAATGTCACCCAATACTATCACTTTAAACAATCAGTTAGTTAATACATATATAGACAGATTCCCAGATTTTTGGAATGTTTACCCTAAAGGCCATAGAACTTCTAAAGACAAATGTATTTTTAAATGGAAGTTACTAAAGCTAGATTCTATTGCAGATGAAATCATTGCTGATGTTTTATTAAGAACTAAAGAAAGTAAGAAGTGGACTACTGGTTACATACCTGCAAGTATTACTTACTTGAATCAAAAGCGATGGAACGATGATCTCGATAAGGTAGAAGTCCAGGTAGATACTGAGAGTTTTGAATATATGAATATGGTAGCACTTGGTGTTATTGATGAAAAAAAAAGTGAGGTAGCATAATGTATCAAAAAGAAATAACTCCTGAACTAATAGCAATATCAACAGGTGTGGCTTTATGGTCACAAGCTAGATATGGTTGGTTTATTAGTTCTAAGGTGAGTGATAAACAAATAGCAATAGAACTTGCTAAAGAGTTAGAACATTTAAACACTCATCAATTGAATTTTATTGAAGAGGCAAAACAAAAATGGGTTGCCGATGAGAATGACAGGCCACCTAATGTTGTTGAGTTTGTTACAACAGTTAAACAGGTTTGTGAGATTGATAGAAAGAAAAAGCAGAAAGAACGATTAACTCCCAGACTGGATTATCAGAGAATGGATTTTGCAGGTATGTGGGATAACTCTAGTGATAAGGACAAGATGACTTTCTTTGACAGACACGATGCAAAAGAATGTCCTTCAGCTACGAAATACTTTGCAAGAAAGTTTTATCGTGGCAAGGGATTAGAGGAAGAAAAAATAGCAGAACTATTGGAGTATTAATTTGAGAAGAGCAGTTGTATTTCCAGACCAGCACTATCCGATCCATGACCCCAAAGCAGTTAATGTAGCACTTCAAGTTATAGAAGAAGCCAAGCCAGATATATTTGTTAATCTTGGTGATGTTGGTGAATGGGAAAGTGTATCAGGTCACAGATGGAAAAGACGAAAGAGACCACCACTAGAGTATATCTTGCCTATGGTAGAGAAAGAAGTATCACAGGTTAATAAAGAACTGGATAGGGTGGATAAGGCTTTGGCTAAAGTAGGGTGTACAGAAAAATATATATGCCAGGGCAACCATGATGAATGGCTTGATTTCTTTGTTGATGAGAATCCATACCTAGAAGAGTATAGATTTCGTGAAGCCTGTCATTGGGATAAGCGTGGCTTTACTTTTAAGAAATACAATGAGGTTTTAACGATTGGCAAACTCTCATTTATTCATGGTGCTTATGTAACACCAACACACGCCAAGAAACATCTTGAAAGTTATGGGTGTAATCTTATGTACGGTCACACACACGATCTTCAGAGATACTCAATGACTCGATTACAAGACGGTGCTATATCGTCCTGGTCTCTAGGTTGTCTTAAAAACATGAAATCCTCTAAGAACACTTGGTTGAGAGGTAGATTGCATAACTGGAATCACGCAGTAGCTATTGTTGACTTTTGGCCTAATGGTAATTTTGCAGTACAGATTATAGAGATAGTTAAAGGTAAAGCAATACTTAACGGGAAAGAACTCATTGGCTAGTAAGTACACTAAATCAGCACAATATAAAGTGTGTCAATTAAGACTAGAAGGGTGCTTACCTGGAACTGAAACTGTTGTTGCAGCACACCTTAGTGGTGGTGGCATGGGAACTAAACAAAGTGATATACACATTATGTATGCCTGTATGAATTGCCATGATATTTATGATGGCAGAAAATCAGTCAGCCCTCCCTATCTTAGAGAGTGGCTAGACAATGAGGCACTTAGAGCAGTTATATGTACACAAAAGATAATGATTAAGGAAGGTGTTTTAAAACTTTAGGGCATTTTTTTTTACTACAGGTAGTGCTTTGGTTAAAGAGTGTCCTAACTTTTTATAATAAAAAGGGAATGAAAAATGATAAAAAATAAACCAACTTTGTACTATCTTTTAAATGGAGATGGTTTTTGGGAGTGCCTGGGTCATTTTGATAGTAGTGATGAAGCATGGAATGTTGCTGCAATTAGCAGTCCAATGGGAGAGATTCCGTGGGTTGTAGATAAGGTTTGCTTATTAGATATTTGTATAGGTACATTACAAACTTTAACAGAAGATAAGTGTTTGAATTACGAGGATAGTTACCAAAAAGAGTTAAAAAAATTTTATAACAAAGTGGAGAAGTAAATGAAAGAAGTAATAGAAAAAGTGTTAGAGAATAAATCATTGACTGTGTTTCTTGCGATTTTTGTTGCAGCTTTACTACTAGGATGGATTGGTGGCTAAAGACTTTAATATTGTAAACAACCCCTCACATTACTTAAAAGGCAAGATACAACCCAAAGAGTATATTTTAGATCATGATATGAATTGGGCAATTGGTAATGCGGTTAAGTATTTAACCAGGTTTCCTTATAAGCATGAAGGTGAGGGGCAAATAACTGACTTGCGTAAAGCTAAAGAAATGATACAAATACAAATTGATAGCATGTTAGAGAAGTGATTAATCGTGTTATAAAAAAACATGAGCCAAAAGAATCAATCTTTAAAACTTTAGTTCAAGACTTTTATAGAGAAAACCCAGAAGTAGATATAGCAACAATCTGTATATATGAGGGTAAGCCTAAAAGGTCTGATGCTCAAAGTCGTTTGTATTTTATGTGGCGAGACATTTTTGCTGAAGAAGTTGGCTATACTAAAATAGAAATGCACAAAAGATTCAAAAAAAAGTTTAGTATTGAATCAACAAAAGATTTAAATGTTATGGAGTTTGTAGATTTTTTGTGTGAGATTGATATGCTTGCAGCAGAGCATGGTATAACACTTCCACATACCGATGATTATGAAGTCGCTGTCTTAGGAAAGTCAGAGTAGACAAGGCCTTACAAGATATTAGTAATATATAGTTTGACTTGGAGTGTGCTATAAGTTATACTTGTAAAATGCCAAAAGAAAAAGTCAAACAGAACATCATAAACTTTAAAGTAGACGATGACGATTTAGCGTTTATTGATGCTAAAGCAAAGAGATATGGACTATCTCGTTCTGCGATGATTAAGTATTTTGCACTTAATGGTGAGTTTACTACCAGGATGGAAGAGCAGTTAAAACATCCTAAACTTTAATACATAGGTTTAAGTCTATAGTATTCCTCTCTAGCCTCATTAAACATTTCCTCATTAAAGCCTAAAGGATTATCTTCACTTGCCCAAATTGGACTATAAAATCTTGGGTGATCTTTTTCATAATAATCATAATCGAAATTTCTTTCGTATTCTTTAGGTTGACCCAACAAGCCAAAAGTAATACCAGGTACACCAATAGCACCTGCATATTTTAATAATTCTAAACCGCCTCTGCCTAACATTCCTAAAAGTGGTAATGCCATTATAAACTTATCCTTTTAGTTGGTTGTAAATCGACAAATTGATTTTCTTGTTCCATAGGTCTTGAACTCCAAGCTGGTGATTCACCGTATAAATCAATTGCTTCTTGGTATCCTTCCTCAGTATCCCAATATGGATCGTCAGTATTAACACTCCAATAACCTCCACCTTCTGCCAACATATAACCAGGTTTTTCAGAAGTCTTTATACTTTCTATGTTTACTGCTTTGTTACGGCCACCAGTATCTCTTTGTACTTGTAACATGCCTTGACTAACAACATCTCTTTCAACTGCTAACTCTTTCATTTTTTGTTCATCTTCAATCTCAAGTTTTTTCATGTTTCTTGCAAGTTCAGCAGAAGCACTCATCCAGCGTTGTAATTCTTTTTTCCAGGCCTCTCCTGCTGCTGCTGCTTTATGCACTTGTTCATCAGTCATAGGTGGTGTCATCATTTTAGGAGCAGCTTCAGTTGCTAGTAATTGTTCTGAAATTGGAATAGCTATACCATCCGCAGTAAATTTTTGCTCATCCATGTATTTCATTTCAGGGTTGTAATTTAACATTCCAGAAAGATATTTCATTATGTCCATAATTAATTAAATTCCTTGTATTGTTCTTCCCCGACACCTGTAAAGGCAGCTAATAATTTAATTGCAAGGCCACCACCTGCTTTTGACTTAAATCCTGTGTGCATTCCTTGTGCTAACCACTTTACTGCTTTTTGATCTGTTAATAATTTTGACAAAACAGCAGGTGATAAAGTAAGCAATCCTACTGCGCCTAAACTTGCAACATTAGCATCTTGTGTTGCCCAAAAAGCAGCAGGTAGTGCTAAAGCAATTTGTGCTTGGGAAACAGTAACCATGAAACTACCAACACCTTCAGGTCTTTTTTGTGCTGCTTCAACAGCACCAATAAACTGTTTAATGCCTTGTCTTTGGTTTTTAGTAAAAGCAGCTTTAAATGTTTCATTTGCTGGTGTATTAGGAATAAACATTTTCTTTAAATTAGTAATGTTCATTTCTCTATTTGCAACATCAGAAGCAACACCTTGCGTAAGTTTTTGTGAACCAGCTTGTGTTAATTGAGTAGCTGTAGTGTCAGTTGCCCCACCCAATATGTTTTTTAAATAACCTGACTGCATAGTTTGCCAGGTCTTGTCAAAGTTAACTGGTTTTGCAGTACCTTTAGTTATTTTTTGAGCGTATCTTAAAGCAATTCTAGCTTGTTGTATTTCTGTTTGATTTCCTGTTTTAAAAATTGCAGCACCAACTTCTTCAGGATTTTTAAGCATTAATCCTGCCATAAATTTATTACTTAATCTTTCTTTACCAGTTTTCCAAAAACTGTTTGCTGCTCTAAAAGCCTCAGAAAACTCATCACTTTGTGTGTCTCTAGCAGCAGTTTCTAACATTGTATCTATTTTGCTTGATAAGGCTTTTACTGTTCCAGCATCTTTTGTATTATAAGATGTTAAATTTTTGTTTTCAAAATTTCTTAATTTGGATAAATATGAACTTCTTAATTCTTGAGCAGCAGTAAATGAAATACGATCATTCATTTCTAAAATCTTTTTCATTTCTTTATATCGCCAATCAGTTTGTAAATTTTCTGTACCTTTTATTTTTTTTAGTTCACGCTCTGCCCAACTTTTTAAATTTTTAGTTTTTACAGGTTCAACAAGTTCTTTTTTTGTAACTTTTGTTGTTGTGTTTAACATTTTGTAACGATCAAAACCTGCTTCGCCTGGTTTAACTGGAGTCTGAACTACTGTTTTAGTTTTTTTGTATGATTGTTCATACAATTCATCTAACTTAGTAAACATTTGCCCACCTAATTCGGAGTGCTGTTTATTTGCTACATTTACTGCTTTTTTATATAATCTGCCTTGTGCTTGAATTGGCAAAGTATCTGATGCTTCTAAAAAATTATTTGCATAAGCGTTTACATAATTGTCTATAGCATTTGCATTGTCTAATCTTTGCGTTCTTAATTTATCACCACCCCATGCTGCTTCTGCAAGACCTTCTACAGTATCTAATAATTTACCATCCACAACTTGTGATGCAGTCAATTGACCATCCGATTCTTGTATTTTTTTTCTAATCCAATCAATGTTTTCATAATTATCGCCCATAGCTTTTTTAAAGCCATAACCTAAAACACTAAAACCTGCTTGACCTAAAGCCTCATATATAGCTTGTCTATTTCCAGCATCCCAAGCACTATCTAAAGCTGCTGCCCAACCATATCTGTTAACATCGCCTTGAGCAACACTTTGTACAGTATCACCAGCAGCACCTCCAATCCATGAAGATACAACTCCAGAAGCAAAAGGAATAGCATAGCTTAATGCTTTTGCACTTTTTGTTATAGGGCTAGGTACAACTGTTGAGGCAATGTCTACACCTTTTTTTAGTCCATAAAGTGCTGCACTTATGCCACCAATTTCTTCACCAATGTTATTTCTAGTGCCAAAATTCATTTTGTCTGGCTGGTTTAATTCCATAGATTCAGTTAAAAACTCTTGACCACTAGATGCTCCAGATAAGACCTCTCCTTGTGATGAATATTTAGGAAAATAACTTTGTATTATTGGGTCTTCGTTTTCTGAAGGTGCTTGTCCTACAATTGCATCTGTATCTTTATAACTCACTTTTGACTCCTATTGTTTTCTTTGTCTAATGTTTCCTTCTTTATCCATATAAAAACCATTAATTGGTATTGAGTTTCTTTGTTCTTGATTATCTGGGTCTGATAAAGTTACATATTGTCCTTGATTTGCAAAATATCTATTAACAACAATTGGTTGAAAGCCACCTATAACATTTTGTTGTGTTTTATTTGTAAACTCTCTAATTCTTTCCACCCATGATGCAAACCCTGCTGAAGTTGTCCAGCCTGTACTATATTCGTTTTGTAGTCTTTGCCATTCAGGATCAGTAACCGCCTGTCCAGAACGCTGTTTTAAGACAGTATTAATTAATGTAGAGGCATTTTCAGCAAAAAATCTAGCTTCGTAACCGACAGTTCCAGGAGCAAGTCTTTCAAATCTTTTAACTGTTGCCCAGCCTGGTATGCTTCCAGTATATGACACAGTACCATTAGCAGCCTCTGTTTTTGTCATATATTCGCTTATTAATTTTTCGACTGGCTGAAGAATAGTATCCATTTCTCCAACACCACTCTTGACATAACTGTCACCTAATCTTTCTATAGATTTAACAATTAAATTCTCTCTTTGTATAGCATTAGCAGAATCTTTATCAACACTAGCCATAATATCAGAGAAAATTTTTGTACCAGCAAGTCCATCTTGTATTAATCTTGAAGCTAAAGTAACTTTTTCAGCTTCGTTTGTTGGTATGCCAAGTTCTTTGTAAACGGCTGCTGCTTTAGTTTCTGGGTCTGTGACAGTAACATCATTAGCAAACACTCTAGAGCCATTGTCAACATAGTACCATTGCTTATCATCTCTTTTAACCATTTCTCTTTTAACGCCATCAGAATTAAGAACTGTCATATCTCTAGCATCAAGAATTTTGCCACCTACAGTAACAGTTGGAATAGTTTCTTTAGAGCCTGGCAACATAGCTTCTTTAGTGTCTGCGTTATACACAACATTATTTTGAGTAAAAGTTTCTATTTGTTTATATTCACTTTCAATTGCATTTAATAACCTTGCTCTTTCTTCTTCAGGTTTAATTAAAAATGCAGGATCATTCATTAATGATGTAATTCTTGCTTCTTTAGCTGAACCAAATTTTTGCATAGATTGATTTCTGTCAATCCATTTAGCAAAACCTTCTTTAGTTGGAGTATCAGTTGTATTTGAATAATTTCTCCATTCTTTTGTTTGAGTTACATCATTAGAACCCATATATGCTAAATATTCCTCTCCTGTAGGAGTTGAATCTGTTCTTATATATTCTGCATAAGTATTAGGAACTTGGCCAGGATTTACAAAATCCTGGTAGGCTGCTTGTTCGTCTGTGGGTAATGCAGACATATATTCAAACTGTTTTGTTTTATCAGTTTTTTCTGGAGGTTTAGGCAAATCTTTTATCATGCCTGCAATTTGTGCAGCTTGTGTTGGAAATCCATTTGCATACAACTCATTAACAGCGTCTAAATAATCAGCACGAGTTTTCATATTTGTAAACTTTGCTAATATGCTATCAAGTTTTTCTTTTGCAGCTGCTTTTGTTTTTGCTTCAGTAACTACAGGATCATCAATACCCATTAAGCCTCTAAATCCTTGCTTCATGCGTTCACCACCTTTAGCAGCTAAATAAACTCCACCTCTGCCACGAGTTCTTTCTACAGCTTCATTTGCTACTCTTTCTCTTTCTGCTGCTAATGCGTTATCATATAATCCCATAATGTCTCCTAACTAAATAATCCGCCAGTCATAAAATTAACACCCATTCCTAAAAGGTCACCTAAAGCACTTCCTTTATTAGCTTTTGCATCAAGTTCATCTTGATATGCTGTACCTAAAGAATCAGGCGGTGAAACATTAACACCCATAGCTAAAGCATCGTTTATTTGTTGACTGTTGATTGCATCTGAGCCATATATACTATTAATAAGTGCGTTTTGATTAGCTACCATTGAATTTTGCATATCTTGCCCTTGTGACACATAACCTGCTCTTTCACCAGCATTTGCGAAATTTTGTGATTGAACTGTTGAACCAAACATATCATTACCAACAGCAGAAACATCTATGCCTCTAGCTTTCATCATTTCTAATACTTGTGCTTTTTCTCTATCTTGTGCTAAATTTCTAGCACCTGAATTTTGTTGATACATATAATCAGCATATTCATAAGGGTTCATTTTTCCAATTTGATCACCCATACTACTTACACCGTCATATAATCCAGTTAGCATTCCTTGCCTTCTATCACTTATTTCTTGAGTATAAGTTTTACTGTCAGGGTTAAAGTAAGATGAAACATCTATTCCTTCAATATTTCCACCTTGTGCATTAGCAATTTGGTTTTCGTAATCATTTTTTATATTATTAACTAAACCACTTTGTAACTTTGTACCGTAAGCAGCTTCACCATAACCTGTTAGCATATTGCCAACATCTTTCATAGATATAGCAGGCCTTGCTTTTCCAAATGGTTTTGGTTGGCTATAAAAGGCATTTTTACCTAATGCTCCAAATGCTTCTTGTTCATATCCCATCTTAATCTCCTATGCTGTGCGTTTCCACATATAGACTACTATATATGGTTGTAAAATATCGTGAGTGTGTGCGTTACCACCACCAGTTGAACCTGTGTTTGAACTTGCGTATGCTCCATACTCATCAGCAGTACTATCTGTTGAATCTGGTGTTCTAGTATGGTTACTATCGTGTGACGAGTGAGTGTGAGCAGGAATTTCAGAAATAGTCAATGTGTGTGAATCGGTTTCAGCACCACCAGTAGCATTGAGCGTATCAAATGTACCACTAGATGCTTTACCTACTGGAACTCTACCTTCTGCGTAAGCTGCCCAAGTACCAAATCCAAGAAGTGTTGCTGGATTAGTTGCTACTGCTGCATTGGTATATATAGAACCAACTGGATATAAAGCAGCTTTTACTGCTGTTATAGCTGCGGTAACAAAAGCAGTTGAAGCCACTTGCGTTGTATTTGTTCCTGCGTTTGCTGTTGTAGCACTAAATGCTTCTGAGGCACTACCGTTTAAATCAGCCTTTGTGTTTACTGCCGTTTGTACTGCTGTAAACTCTGTATTAAAATCTGCACCTGATATTACTTTTGCTGCATCAGAATCAGCAAGAGCATCCTTGCCAGACCACGCTACTGCTAGTGTATAGTTACTCATCGTATTTTTCCTTGTTTATGTAAAAGTGTTAAGTCTTGTAGTGAAGCATCAAATCCATTAGACTCAATACTTATTTCTAGTTTTAAGTTTTTAGCTGAACCTGTTAATGGTGTTTTGTATTCTTGTAATCCATATACAGGCTTATAAGTGACACCTGATTTACCGTACAAAGATGTACTAGCACCATATAAAGCTGACGATCCTGTTGTTACTGGATTTAATGTTATTGATGTTGTGTTAGAAGGTGTAGGACTATAATCTTTATACCACTTTAATCCTAAAGTTGCTCCAGAACCGCCCTCTAAAACCATAAATAATCGTTTTAATAAAGAAGCTGCAACTGATTGGCCTAAATTTATCCAAGTTGTTTGTATATTGCTTGTATAAGAACTGGTAGAGTAAGTCTGCGAACCGCCAGGGTAAGCTAAGTCAGTATCGTAATACCCTTCATAACCAGCTAAACCACCATCTTTTTGTCCTACTAACAAACCATATAACTGTGTATAAGCTAGACTAGATGGCTCTCTGTCATTATCAAAAGTCCATGTTGTTATGCGTGGTGCTTGATTAGGTGTAAAGTGTTTAAAGTCAAAAACATAAGTAATATTATTATCTACAAAAGATAGAATATAAATACCTTCGTTTTCTACATAAACTGCTTTTACATTTGTGCTTTGCCCAACATTTCTAATTAATGTATCTTTAATGTTAAGAGACAAATCTTGCATAGGTAATTTGTCTTTTTCTGTTGTTCTACCTAAAGACCTTAAACCTGTGCTTGACAAAAATACTAAATCATCACCAATTGCCTGGACACTATCTCGTGATACGCAGCCTATACCTTTAATAACTTCATTGAGTGCTATGCTGCCAATAATGTTTGGACTGTCATATATAGCAATATTGTTAGTGCCAAATACAACTAGCTTGCCATAAAAAGGTGCTATAGCTACAATATCATCTACGCCCCATACTGTTTTTAAATCTATAAAACCACCATTAGAAGCGCCATTTTCTGCTGTTGTTCTAAAGTCATCACTATCAAGTAGGGTAGAGTAATAAAGAACATCTTTTTCTTCTGCTACACCGCCTACCCACATGCGACCATAAAAACCCATACCACAACTAGGTTTAAACTCACCAGACGATACTCCAGATGGTCTGTGAGCGTTATCAAAAGCTGCCCACTTAGAGCCTGACCCTTGAGAGCCATCATATCTTTGTGGAACTATATTTTCATGAATGCAAGTTAGTCTACGATTAAAGTTAATAAATTGCCAAGCACCTGTTGAACTACCTACCGTATGTTTAACATCAGCACCACTACTAGGAAAAGCAGCATTAGGTGCAGTAAAGTCCATTGTGTAAATGCTTGTACCATGACTTGCAAATACTTTGTTAGTGCCTTGATCGTTATGTTCAACTAGAGATGCTATAGCTGTACCAGTAGGAGTAACTTTTTGTTTTAAACCTTTTCTAAAAGCAATACGACCAGACTCTCTTATCACAACATTTTCTGCTTTTGTTAAGAACGATGTATCTAAAGAAGCAGGGTTGTCTTGTGTGTTAAGACCGTTTAGTCCTATATCAGTTAAAGGTTGATAAGATATTTGTTTAGCCATTATTTAATGTACCACTCACTCTCAAATTGTGTATTTCCACTATCAAGCATAATTGCTTGTTTAAGTGCTTGACTTGTTTCTTCAGCAGCTATAGATGACTGTGTACCGCCATCTTCACCTCTTTCTGCTATGGCTCTTGCCCACGCTCCAAGTACAACAGGTTTAGTTGGAACTTTAAGTGTTGTTGCTGCTAAAGTAAGTTCATCTTGTGCCTTTACCAGGTCAAAAGAAATAGTTTCTGCGTTGATAGGAACTGGGGATAAATCTACCTTTAAATTGTTACTACTATCTGCACCGTTAAAACCGTAATAATGAGGCTCACCAGAGGGGTCTGTGGGGTACTTTATTCTATTTAGATAGCTTCGGCTTACTTGGGTTAATTGAGTGCCTGTAGCGTTGTTTATGGCATCTACAATCTTAAATTCTTGACCAGAAGATAAGTTGTAGTTTTTAGTACCTGCTACTGTTGATATATCTTTGGTTTCTCTAAGCACTAACCAATCATGATAATTTTCTACTGATCGCTTAGAATCATTGACCATACTGCCTATTACTTTTTGGTAATCACTTACTGTTGTTGAGTCATTAATATTGCCAGACCAATCCGTTAGAATTGTATCTTCTCTTAGTCTTATTAATACTTCGTTAATTAGTTCTCTGTAAGTCATGTTATTTCCCTTTTGCTAATTGCGCTCCAAAATAAAACTCTATGATCATGGTTGCCCATCCAAAAATTTCATCCATTTTTAATACTGCTCCAGCTTCTAGCTTGACATACTCAATAACATCAGGAGTAAACTGAAGTCCGAACAAACTAAACCCTTCTGTTGTTGTAGGCACAATAGTTGGCACATCAAAAAAGACAGGTGCTATTTGTGTAAATATAATTAGTGCTAGTATCACAAATATAATGACTCGTCTATTAAGCGCAGCCATAGGGCTTTCTTTGTCTGCTCTATCTCTAGCCTGGTTAATTGAATCGTTTCTAGCCTGTAGATTCTGAATCATTAACTTTTGGTTTTCTTGTGCTGCCTGACTTTTAAGTGCAAACAATTTAGCTACAAAACCTAAAGCAATGGGTGCTACATTTGTTAAAAATCCTATCATGCTACTAACCTCAATACATTAAAAACTCCCACCTCTGAAGCTAGGAAATAAGCAAAACCTCCTAACAAGAAATATCTAATTTGATTTAGCATATTAAATATCTTTTGTATCTTAGAGTTTGTGTCATCAATCTTGCTAAACAATTTACTTATTTGTGAAGTATGTTTGTCTAATTGCAATTGCATTCTGTTATCGTCTATCATCTTTTTTTTGGCTTCTTACCATATCCCATAATAGTCTCCTAATTAGCTAGTGGATTGTCTAAAGATTCTTGTATTCTTTTGTTCATATCTTCTTTAGTTTTTTCAACTTTAATTTCAAAACGATCTAATTTAGTGTCGTAGTTTGTTAACTTTGTATCTACTGACTGTAATTTAGTATCGACCTTTGACTCTAAGTTCCATTGTGCATTTCGTAAATCTGTCATGTCTTTCTTTAACTCTATTTTTATGGCATCAGCATGTTGTTCTATTCTCATAACATCGCTTGAAGTTTTTGCCATCTGTCCAGCTATTGCATCTAAGTCCAAATTTGCTATTCCTTCAACTTTTTGATATAAAAGGAATCCTCCATAGAGTGAACCAACAATCGTTGAAATTAGAGCAAATGCTGCGACCAAACTGGTATATGTAAACCTTAATCCCAGAAATTTTAGTCGTTTATCAACTAAACCTTCAACTTGTGCAACTTTTTTTCCTAGATCAGCCATTAATTATTAAATGCTCCATCGTTCTGTAATTGCTTCAAGTATTCAATCTCTTGTTTTAATCTTTCTACTTCTAACCTTCTTCTTTGTAATTCTAACTGGTAAAGCGTATTACAATTTATTCTTTCACTTGGCCCATCTAAAGGAATAATAAGTCTAGCATATAACCCAATGTCTTTAGTCTGCGGATCATTGCCTTCTTTCCCTATAATTGGCACAATAGCATTGTTTATTACGCCAGTCATTCCAATCTCAAAGTTTGTGCTACCGCCTATAGCATTTTTACAATCAAGATCACCTGCTCTAATACTGTCCGAACCACTAACTGAACTAATACTCGGTATCGAAAAACTCATTGAGTTACTATCTGCTATTACCTGTAAACTCAGTAATAATAAAATTAACCACCGTTTCACTTAAACCTCGAACAGATCCTAGATTCTACAATGGGTTTAAAATTATCATTGCCTCTAAGTTTTGATGTTGAACATATGTATT
>Ga0208134_1000868_pt1 | contig 18982 bp, 21 predicted proteins | sample VirMetDEL_Mar_31_FD_184515 | JGI IMG/M metagenome (GOLD analysis project Ga0208134, IMG submission 184515) | Aqueous microbial communities from the Delaware River and Bay under freshwater to marine salinity gradient to study organic matter... | ecosystem: Environmental > Aquatic > Marine >... | reverse complement strand
CTCCAAAAAGGACAGAGTGATACAGATTATTCTAAAGGCTATACACAAATTACAGCAGACCAATTGAGAGCACAACTGGGTATTGCTAATCCCACAGGGGCTGGAGTTCCTGATACAGGTATTTCTTCTACAATGTAAGCGTCCCAAAAATCCCAAAATACCACTATCCCACAAAACTATTTTCTCATAAATTCTCTTCTTGTTGTTCTTCTAATTCTTCTTTACTTTTTAATACCTCTCTATCACATTCTATTCCACAACATTTAATTTTACTACATCTACTATGTAATAAGTATTGTAATAATGGTTGAAATATTAAATTAGCCAAAACTGAGATTAAAATTATATCCTGAGTATCCATATTATATTATTATTAAAGATAATATAATATTAATTTATGACTATACAAGATGTTCTTTTGTGTCTATATATATTAGTTTTATACATTTCCTTACCACATACATCACAAGTTCCTTTTTGTCTGCCATATCCTCTATGTCTTTCTCTAAATCGTTCTTTATTTTCTAAATCATATTTTTTTTGTCTTTCTAATAATCTTTCTTTATTACAAGCACTCCATTCTTTCTGTGTTCTTGTTGGTATTGAAATATTTAATGATGGTTTCATATTTTCAATAAATACTCTTTCTTCTTTTAATAATTGTAATTTATTCTCACAAGAAAATTCATATAACATAACCATATCCCAATTTTCCCAACCACCATTTTCTCTTATAAATTTATAAACATTAAGATTATATTTAGCACTTTTTTCATTACAACAACAAGATTTATGAGCAACCTTTCTATGTCTAAAACTTGTCGTGCTTCCAATATAAATATCTGTAATTTTTGTATCTTTACAACATAATTGATATATAATTGATTTTGAATAATCTACTATCGGCATTTTGCTACATTTTACTACATTTTTATCTTTAAATCATTTTTTTAACAACTCCATAAATACTTCCTAGCATAATAGTTTGGACTTTCTTTATCATTTTTAGTTAATTTACCATTTTTGTCCTTAATACCACTAGACCTACTACAATATGATTTTTGTCTTGTTTTATCATTGTGGTCTAAATTAGAATATAACCCTAAACCTGTTGTATCCTTAAAATGCTCAAATCTTTTATCTCCAAAGTTAATTGTATTACCTGAAGGAGTTTTAATAGCATACTTCTTATTCTTAGCTTTACTCTTTTTGAACTTCATATATATATTACTTACCTTTTAATTTCATAGCTTCTTTATGTGCTTGGGAAAAGCAAAATTTACCTGACCTTATTAGCTTCTTCATATAAGCTATATGTGCTTTACTGTGATGTTTTGAATGTGTCTTAAATAAATCCAATTCTTCTTTTTTTAATTTTCTTGGCATTATACATTATTTTGAGAAAATAGTTTGTGGGACAGTGGTATTTTGGGATTTATGGGACGCTTCATTTATCATTGTCTAATGCTAAAATTAAATTAATCTTCTTTTCTAATCTCTCTATTTGCTCTTGTTGTTTTTCATTTTGTTTGATTAAATCTTGAATTACTCCTACTGATATTATATTAATCCTTTCATAATCCACAACTTTAAAAGGCATCTCTTCATCAAATTCTTTATTTGGTGGTTTTGTTTTAAATGGTTCTTTATCTTCTTTTCCTTTTTCTTTATCATAATTTTCCTTCTTCTCTTTCCATTCATCTAATTCTTTTTCATAAATACCTTTATTCCAATTATCTTTTCTATAATTCCATTCATCTCTTTTTCTTATATCCTGTGAATTTTCTATTTCAGGATATAAATCATATAACTCTTCTGCTATTACTCCATAATGAATTTCATTATATTTATCAATACAACTTTGTTTTTCTAATCTTTTTGGATTTAATTCTTTTGGGATTTTTCTATTATATGTAATAGTTCTTATTTTTTTATATTTATCAAAATTTGAATTTTTATAAGTTTTAACATTTGATTTAGTTCTACTATCACTAACAGTTGATATTGCTCCTGCTATTGAAATTTTCCAACCTACTACACCAGGAGCACTATCTTCATCGAGCCACCAAAATGCTTCATTATCGCCTGGTGTAGAAATACCTGTAGTTTGCCCATTCATAGTTAAAAAATAACCTTCAGCATCATTTGTGTTTTGTCCTCCTATGTAAAAACTCTCTAAAAATGGAATTGTTTGAGAAGACCAACCACCCATTTCTGTAGGAAATACCGTTCCTACCCCTTGTTTATTAAAATTAGAACCTGTTATTTTAGTCATAGCAATACAAGGATTAGAAGAACCAAAAATACTAAATCTTGTTCCACCATTAAACATAAATCTATGATTACTGGAATTTGTGTATCTATATGTTGAGTTAGGACAGTTAAAAGTCATTTCAGTTCCGTTGTCGTGATAAGAAATATGAGAACCTGCTTTAGTATCATCATCAAATTGTGTGCCTTCAGGATTAGAAATAAAATTAAAACCTGATGCGTGTTTTACTTTAAATCTATTTGAACCAATAATAGTTGTATTTAAAATCTCACTTTGAGAAGTTTGAAATATACCTAATTTTGTTGTTCCAACAACGAATTCTATTCTTCCTGTTGTCACTAAATTTTTTAATACAAGATAGTCATCAGCACCATTCAAAAACAATTGAGCCTTTTTAAGAGTTCCACTTGAATTTGTATTTTGAAGAGTTAATACTGATGAATTACCAGCACTACCATTATGACCTGTTGATAAAATTAAATTACAATCGTCAGCACCATTACCAGTTATAATATCTACTTGTTTTGTATTAAATTCAACTTTATTATCATTATACATTTTTATATTATTCTCTGCGTTTGTTTTCAAACCCATCATTAAAAAATTACCACTATTATTATCTCCTATGTGTGTATAATTCATCGTAAAACAATTACCTTGTGCGTTTGCCTTACCAAAAACATATTCTACTGAATTACCATCATTTAATGACCCTGCTAATAATTGTGCTATATAAAAACTTGTTGTATTAGTTGGTGATACTATTAAAGGGTCAATAAAAGTTTTTCCACTAATATTTGTCGTGCTGGTTGGTGTAAAAGTTGTAGATATAACACCAGTAGATACATTTAATTCTATAGGAGGCGTTGCTGTAAATTGACCTCTTATATGACTTGTAGCAGTATTACCAGTAGTTAGAATAGTTCCACTTTCATTTATAAAATGAAAGGTTCTATTATCTGTAAAAGGAAGACATTTAATTTCTGCGTTAAATGATAATGTATTATCCTTCAAACTCATTCTCGCCACATCTCCTGCTGCTCCAGTTCCAATAGGATTATTAATTGTTGTGCTTGTTCCATTAATAATATTTGCCGAAGTAGCATTGCCAAAAGTTCTATTAGGATTTCCTAATATTGAAGCAGTTGAAATAGATGTCGCAGAGGCAATTTGAGATAGAACACCAGCACTATCAACATAATTATTTGAATTTGTCCAAGTAAAAGCACCTGATGTGTTGTCATACACTATTGGATTGGTTGCGGAGAGATTTGTTAATGCTATATAATTATTACTATTAGTCCAACCGAAACTTCCTGTGCCTGAATTATATGTAATAGGATTTCCAGCAGTAGAAAATAACCCTCTTATATCTGTTGTATTAGGAATATCATCTGTAATCGCCAATGTCCCTGTCACACTTGGAAATCCAATATTTATATTATCAGTTAAATCAGGCGTGAAGATGTTGATATTATGACTTAAATTTTCATCTTTTAATATCATCTTTTCATAAGCACCTGATGTTGATGTAAATATAGGTGATTTTAATGTTTTATTTTCCATAGTTTCAGTAGATGTAGCAGTAAATGATGTTGATATAACGCCTGATGCTGATACACTAATAGGTGGTGTTCCTGAAAATAATCCTCTAATCTGTGCGTCTGTTCTTATTTCACTTTGTAAAGCAAGAGTTCCTGCTGTTGATGGTAAAACAATATCAATAGCATCACTTGCTAATGATAGTGGTGCTTGTAATTTTATATAATTCGTTCCATTATCACTTGCTTCAAACATAGATATATAAGCACTTGAAGCACTTGTAGCATTTTTTATTACTATTGGTTCAGCATAAATATTTCTACAATAAATATCTTTCATTCTATTTTTGCTATACAAACTTGATGTTTCACCAATTAAATCACCAGCAGTTATTAATACATCTCTTGTAGCATCTGCTTTCATAATCATCGTATCTCCTCTGCCGTTGATATGAAAGAGAAAATCACCTGTATTACTAACACCTAAATAAGGAAAATTACTGCCGTGTGTATTATTTCTAAAACTAACATTATAAGACCTTGAACTTGGTGAATAATAAAATCCATAAAAATCTAAACCATAAGTAGTATCAAAATCTATTTTATTTTCATTATTATTAGTAGAGAATAAAGTATTTTTCAATTCCATATCACCATAAACTAAAAGTTCAACATTATTACTATTAGCATTATCTTCATCTCCAATAATTACATTATAACTATCTAATTTGGGTGTTAATGAATTACTATTTAAATTCCAAAAATTAGTATCATTATCATCAGCATATATTAAAGCATCCCCTGCTGGATTTACTTTTATTATTTTATTTGCTGTAAATCCACTTAATCCTTTTAATGATATAGTTGTTCCAGTAATATCAATTGGATTAGTTCCAGTATATTCAGTATTATTATCATCTGCGTATATTAAACCATCACCTGCTGGATTACATTTTATTATTTTATTTGCTGTAAATCCATTTAATCCTTTGAGAGAATAGGTAAATGTATCAGCATCATATTCTAATGGTTGTGTTGCTTTCAATTTCTTTAACATATTTTTATGAACTGAAAGACCATTTAAACTCCTAACATCATCACTTTCTATTCCATTTAGACTTCTTCTAGACATAGTTAATATATATAGATATTTTATATTTTTCTAAAAATCGTAGAGAATACTTTTGGGACAGTTGGTATTTTGGGATTTTTGGGATTTATAAAGCTGTGTCCCAAAAGTCCCAAAATACCAGCTGTAACAAAACTATTTCTCAAAAAAACTCAGGGATTATTTCTATAAAGCTGCGTCCCAAAAATCCCAAAATACCAGCTGTAACAAAACTATTTCTCAAAAAAAACTCAGGAATTATTTCTATAAAGTTGCGTTTAGGAAAATATTATTATATCAATGAATATATATAATGGTTAATTCTACGATTAAAGACGAAGAAAAAGACGAGATAGACGAAGAGAAGGTGAGTGATTTGGAAACAGAAATGGTCCAAGAAAGCACTAATGAACCTATACAGAAAGAGAAAAAGAAAAGACCACCCAAAACACAAAAACAAATAGATGCTTTTAATGCCCTACAAGAAAGGAATAAGGTTAGATGGGCAGAAAAAAGAAAAGCAAAAGAAGATGCTGTTAATCTCAAGGTTGAAGAGAAATCTAAACCAATTGATATACCTAAACCTAAAAAAAAAGTCGCTATTCAGGAAGATGAGAGTGATGATGAAGTAGAATATGTTAAAGCTCCTCCTAAAAGACGCAAAAAGAAAAAGATTGTTATTGAACAAGACGATAGTTCAAGTGATGATGAAATAGTTATTTCTAGGTCTAGACGCTCCACACGATTAAAAGAAAAATCTATAAAACGAAAAGAACAAGAGGAAGGTTATACACAAGATAAGATTAATGAAGCAATAGAAAAAGAAAAACCTGTGCCTGAACCTGTGCCTGAACCTGAACCTGAAAAGAAACCATTAAGTCATAGGGAACTGCTAAGGGCATTCGGCCTTTGAGAGATTATGGATTATAAATTTTTGAAATAATACTTTTAAAATATTGTGTTACTTTGGGACTTAAACTATAAAGAAATTAAAAGATACATCAATATCTTACAGAGAAAGGTCTCGCCAAAAAAAAAAGGTCTCGTCCCAAAATATTTGGGACGCACTTGGGACGCTTGGTATTTTTGGGACTTATACATTTAACTTTATTTCTATTATATTTTATCTCATATATAATATAATGGAGAATGAATTAGAAGAAGAAGAAATAAAAAATTATATTGAACCTGAAGTATATAAATTTGCCTGTGATGATGAGATGGAAGGCATACCTTATCCATTACCAGCATCAATATTTAGGATGGCTTGTATAGGTAAATCAGGGTCAGGTAAGAGTAATTTAATACAAGCATTAACACAATCAGGTGGTAAAAAAAGAATATATAATAAAAGGTTTTCTAATGTCTTTATAGTCAGTCCATCAATAGCAAGTCAAGCACAGAAACCAAAATTACCTGAAGACAGATTTTATACTAGTTTAAAAGATTTACCAACTATATTTGATAGACTACAAAATGAAGAGGATATGGAAGGTAGAACTCTTATTATACTAGATGATTTAGGTAGTGAGATAAAACCGAATGGTAATGGTGATGATAGTGTAATTCTAAAAAAATTAATGAATAATGGTAGGCATATAGGTCGCCCAATAATAGATGAATTAACTGGAAGACAGATAGAAAGCGGAGCTGTATCAGTAATGATTTCAGCACAGAAAATGACCCAGCTTCCAAGATTTATTCGCAGTCAATTAACACACCTTGCTATATTTGATTGTCGTAATACAAAGAGCGAGATGATTACCCTTTTCGAGGAGTTTTTTGCTTGTAATAAAAATGTATTTAATGAAATCTTATATCGTGTATTTTCTAAACCATATAATTTTATTTTTGTAGATACAAAGAAATCTCAAATATACAATGGATTTAAGAGTAAATTTAATATCAAAAATAATAATTATCTATAATGATTTAAAGATAAATATGAAATATGATGAAAGATGATGAAAGGAATGATATATAAAATAGTTGTAGATGGAGAGATTTATATAGGTTCTACAAAAGAAAAATATTTAAGTGATAGACAAGGTAAGCACAATTACGCTTTAAGAAATAAACCACAATCTCAAGGAATATATCAATATTGTTTAGAGAAAGGAATTGATAAGGTTAAATGTGAATGGGTTGCTGATGTAGAATTTAATAATATAAATGAATTAAGAACACAAGAGGAGAAATTTAGAATAGAACTAAATGCTACTCTTAATGATAGAAAATGTAATGCTACAGAAGAAGAAAGAAAAGAAAGAATAAAGAAGTGGGCTACAAATAATAAAGAAAGGAGAAATATTAAAAACAGAAATGTAGATGAGGCAATAAGAAAAGCAAAAATAGAATGTCCTGTTTGTAAGAAAATTACAAGTAAGGCAAATTTAATACGACATCAAAAAACTAAAATATGTAAATCACAAGATTAGAAAAAATAATAATTATCTATAATATATATATATATGGAAGTTCATTTTAATGTAGATGATATAAGAAGACTAGGTAATGTAAAAGCTAATATGAAATGGAAAGATATAAGTGAAGTCCAGTATATTTTTAATCTTGTAAAAGGAATGAATAAACAAGAAGAAGTAATAGGAAATAAATGTGCTAATCAATTAAGAAATATAGCATTAAAAAGAAAAGTATCTGTTAAAGAATTATTAAAGAATTGTCCCTCTTTAAGACAAAAACCAAAAAAGAAAACAAAAGAACAGAAATATACAAAGAATTATTTTAGAGGCAGAGGAGGAAGAGATGATGGAAAACATCAAAACACACAACCAGCAAAAACAAACACAGAGAGAATAATAGAAGCAATCAGTGCTCAAAATAGAGCATCAGCACAAGCAGCAGCACAATTTCAAATTGGGCAGACACAACGATTATTAACATTACCAAATCAATCAGCACCACCACCATTAATGATAAAAGATGTTCCAAGACCACCAGCAATAGAACAAGCACCATCAAAAATGCCAATAGAACAATATACACCTGATTTAAGAAAAGAATTAGGATTAGAAAATTGGGGACACGATTTTGAGGCTGGAACTGCTGAAAGAAAAACAGAATTAAAAGCATTAGATGGGAAAAGGAATGCTCGTGTAGAAAGTTATGTAAGAGGGATAGGAGAAGAATATGATATGAGAACATATAATAGAACATTTCCACCACCAATTGCTTATGATGATAATGGAGATGAAATATTTTGGCCGAAATATAAAGTGCCTCCAAATTTAGATTTATCAAGAATAGGTAGTAATCAAACAAGAACAACATCAAGTGAATTAAAAGCAGAACCTTATATAGAAGTGCCTGATGATGAAGATAAATCAAAAGTAGCACAAGAGAATTTAACAAGAAGACCAGTAATTCAAATAAATCCAAAAACTGGCAGAGCAGATAGTGACCCTGACCCTGATGATGATGATTTAATAAGAGAATATGGAAGTGATGCTTATAGACAAAGAATGGTAAGTGATGCTAGATTTAGAGCCGATGGATGGGAAAGTGAAACAACAAGTGATTTACATTCAAGTCAAGGGACTAATCCATTTAAACCACGAAATCCTTTTACAGGTGATACAAGTGAAAGTTCAAGTGATTTAGGTTCATTGACATCATCACAAAGAGAATTATATTTAAGTAAAAAACAAAAATTTGATGAATATGAAGCAAGATTGGCAAAATTACCATCACTGGAAAAACTTGATGAGCTTAAGAAGATGAAAGATGAGGAACATAAAATGAAAATGGAACAAAATGAAATGTTAAGAGCAGCAATTCATCAACAATATAAAGCTATGTTAGACCCTTTGCCTGATAATGAAAAGAAAGCAAGTATAAGGTCATTAGAACAAGAAGGATTTAAAAGAGATATGTTAGACCATTATGGTTTTGAAAGTCAAACCGAAAGTTCAAGAAGTTCAAGTTCAAGTGACCCTTTTGGAGTAGTAAAAGATTTAAAAGATGCTACACCGAGTGAGGCAGCAGATTATTTATTACAAAGAGAAGAGGTTTTTGCTCCAAAAACAAAAGAAGAGATGTTAGAAAGTTTATCAGGACAATCATTTCAGTATAAATCAAATCAAACAAAGAAAAATATAAATCAAGCAATAGGAGAGGAAAAAGCAAGATTAGAACAGATACAAAAAATGAAAGCATTATCAGCACCAAGTAGAAATCAATCAACAAGAGAGAGTTTATCTAGTGCTGGTTCATTTAAACCAGCATCAGGTGTAAGACAAGAAGCAATAAGAAATTTAGCAGAGCAACAATCAGGAGATGTTCATAATCAGTTACATCCATCAGGTGTATCTCAACAAAGTTATTTTCAAAATTTAGAAGGTATAAGAGCAAAAATGAAAGCAAGAGCAGAGCAATCAAAAGCAAAGAATGAATTTAGAGATGAAGAATTATCAAGACTAAAACAGGAGATGGGAACATTTGGTTCAACATTAAAACCAACAGAAGAATATTTAAAGACACATTCAGCAGCAGAAGTATTTCAACAGAAAAAAATAGATGATGCTGAACAAGCATTAGTAGCAAAAAGAAAAGAATTATCAAAGGATATAAAAGGTGGTGAGGGTGAGAAAGCCTTTTATGATTTTGCTTTAAATCAACCACCAAAATTAGGAGATACAATAGCAGAGGAAGGGAAACCATCTCTTCATTTTTTACAAACTCATAGTATGTATCAATATTTAGAACAACAGAAAAAAGATAAAGCAGCAGTAGAAGCACAAGATGAAAGTGTATTGCCTGAGGGTGCTCAGTTTAATGCTGATGGAACAATCAATTATATACCATCAGCTTATTCATATGGAGGATTAGGATATGATGAAGATAATTAATCCTGGAGAATAGTTTTGGTATTACTGGTATTATGGGATTTTTGGGACAGTCCCATAAATCCCAAAATACCACCGTCCCACAAACTATTTTCTCAAATATATGTATATGAATAATTTACACATCTATACAACAAGAGCATTCCAAGATGACCCTGAATTGAAAAAATATAATCCTAATAAAGAAGAAGAAGAGGAGAATAAAATAGAAAAGAAAAGAAAAAAGAAGACGCTAAGAGAGGAGAAAAAAGAACAATTAAAAAATAAAGATGTAATGTATGCTATATTTGGAAATGATTATTTGAGGTATTTAGTAAGTAAAAAAAGATAGTATATATATATGTTAAAAGTTATTAATGAAAATACAGAAGAGGTATTAAATCAATTAGTAGAAGAAATAGCAGAAAATGTAAAGATTGAATTGTCACCTAAGATGATGGATGATAATGATTTTTTTAATGCTTTAGATGAAAGCAAAAGAATTGATGGAAATAAAATAAATTATAAATTAGGTGAATACAAAGATAATGTAGAAGACCTAATAAAGATGGAAACATATAATGATTGGTTATTAAAGTCCAATGGTAAGATAAGAACAATAGATTTAATAAGAGTAAAGATGGAAGAATTAGCTTTAAATGAATTAAAAAATTATCCATTAGAATATATTGAATTTGTAGCAAGAGAAATATTAGCAATACCATTTGAAGAAGAAGATATAGAAACAAGATATAAAGCATTTATGAAAGCAAAGAAGAGAGAAGAGAAAGAAAATCATAGAGGATACATAGATGATAAAAAAGAGAAAAAAGAAAAAGATAAGTATTTGATAAAAAAAGAAGGAAATTATATTATAGAGTTAAATTAAGTTAAATTATATTTAATCATATATATAATTAAATATAATGGATATTGACAAAGATATTATTGTGGCAATAAAACCTGAGATGGTAAAGTTCTACACAAAGATGCGAGAGAATGAGGATATGTTTAATGTAATGAGTGAAGGGGCAGAAGAATATGGTTTGGAAGGAGAAGCAACTTATTGGTTTAATTTATTTTTACAGATATGGTTAAAAAGGCAAGGGGTAAAAGGTATTGTAGATTTTTTAAATAAAAAAATAGATGATGAGGAGAAAGTAAAGAATTTTGTATATAATTTAATAAAACTAGATTATAAAAGTAAGGTGGGAATGTGGTCTTGGAATGAGGTAGAAGAGTTTGGAATTGATATAGATGATGTTAAAATAAGCACAGCAAAATATTCATTATTGAGAAGTTAATTATGCTTACAATCAATTGTTGCCAAAACACCCAAACTACTTTTTATATCAACTGTTAAATTTGTATTATAAAATTCTTGTTGAACAAGTAATTTTATAATTTCAAAACGAGCTTCCCTATTCTTTCTTATACAAGTTTTTAATTGTTGATTTTCATCTTTTAATTCTTTTATTTCACCTATACAATCCCTCTTCCATTCCCATTTATTCATTTCATCATTTGCCTGGTTCATATTTAATTGACAAATTTCTTCTTCTAATTTTTCATTCTTTGCTTTATAATCTTTATCTCTTTTTATGTTCTTTTCAAAACTCCTCTTCCTCTCCTCGTGATATTCCTCATCTCTTCTAATAAATTCTCTTATTAAATTATCCAAAAAACAGTATTCATTTTGATGTTCATTGACCCATTGCTTTGCCATTGTTATATATCTTTCACACTTACACTTTAAGTTTGTTTTTATATGTATTAAATTTCTTATCTACTTCTTGTTTAACATATTCACTTGTAATTTTAAAAACATATTTATATTGAGCCTCAGCAATTTTTTTATTATGGAATACCAAAGCATTAGTGTTATTAATTTCATTAGAAGCTTTATTCATATCCATAAATTCACCAAGAAGTGATTTCCAAGAAATCTTATCATTATTATATCCACAATACATAACATTATCTTTATCCTTGTAAAAAGGTTTTATAATATTATCATTAAATACTTTCCAAGTATCAATATATGTTTTATGTTTTGCTTTATTTTGAATTTCATATGATACTTCAATAATTTTATCTTCACAGTCTTCACCATTTTCAATATAACAAACACAATGAGAAATAAAATAGTTGGCAGCTAATTCATCATCGTGACAAAGAACAATAACAGGTTTAGCTTTAATAATCAATTTAGGGTGAAGCAATTTCATCATATGAATATACAATGAACAATTAGTAACGCATTCTCTAGTGACATTATGTTTTTTTTGAAATTTATACATAGCATCAGTAATCACCTTCATCTTAATATACTTTCATAATATAACTTTAAGTTATGTATATATATTATGAAATAAGTATTCTAAAAAGAATATAGTAAATTTTTGAGAAAATAGTTTGTGGGACAGTGGTATTTTGGGATTTATGGGACAGTGTCTTCTTTATCAACAATTTTATAATTTTGTTGTTGTGTTGGAAGACTGTGACGCATATCAGTAGCAATTTCAGCAAGTTTTTTATTAGAGGTTTTATTATGGTCTAAATTAGATATATACATATGACGCAAAGCAGATGTGGATACTTTTTTATTCAACCAAGTTTGAGTAATTCTTTGTAGATTTTTAGTTAAATTATTTTTACTCATAGGTTGATTATCTTGTGGATTAACAAGTAAATAAATGCTTTCCTTAGCACTTTCATTTCTATGTATATACAAATCTCTCAAATATTTAGTTAATACAGATTGTTTATTAATATTATATTTTCTACTTCCATAATGTTTGCTTACCTTATCATCATTTAAACAAACAGTAAATTTATGAGATTGACCCACAACTTCATCACCTTCAAGAGTTTTTGTAATATCAACATATATAAAATTTTGTTTTGGATATAATTCATCAGCATTATATTCATTAGTAAAAAACATACCAGCATAATCATTACGCAAAGGCTTAATCCATTTACCACTATATAAAAGCATAATAACAAAATCCTGTAAATCTTCAGGTGTTGAACCTTTTGAACTATCAATATGTTTTCTCATTTTTTTAATGAGTTCATCAAATTCTTTTGTAGTAATCCAATTTTCTTCTTGCTTTTCAGTTTTAACATTATCCAATTGTTTTTGATTAATTCTCTCCTTAACCATTAAATAATAATTATTAAGATTAGTTATATCAGTATCATTAGGTTTATCACATACATCCCAACCACTAATCATAACAATACAATTACAATAATTTTTAATTGTATTATCACTATACAAAGGTTTTGTATTATCTATTTTTTCTAGAAATTTATTTTTAATTTCTTTAAAATTAGAAACTAATTCTAAATAAGAAGTAGCATTAATCATTTTCATTAATTTAATAATATTTCTAACATAAGCCTTAGCAGTGGTGTCTTTAATAATAATGCTTTTAGCTTTATTATTTCTCTCCATATCATCATAAATCTTCTGTTCTGTATAAGGTTCTACCATTATACATTATATTAATAACTTGACTTTAAGTTATATTCTCCATCTATTAATTTGTGAAAATATAGGTTTTGGATATTTAACCTTACCAGCATAGTAACTGGCAACCTTACTTATATTAAGTTTATGAGGCGATATTTCATTTACTTTCTCAACCAATTCTCTCACAGAATGAAAGCTAAATCTCTCATCGTCAGCATTATTAGCACGAAGGATATAAATATATTTAATCCCCATTAGATGATATATTAATAGTATTGTTTTTAAATTAGTTTGCGTATTACTATAAACAAAAAAATATGTTTAGAGTAATATGGATAGTCAAAAAGTAAATTTAGGAAGTTTTAAAGAATTAGAAATAGCACCGAATTATAAAATCAATCCACAAGGATTAATATATAGCACACGGTCAAAGCGATTATTAAAAACATATGTAAGCACTTGTGGATATTCAAAAATTACATTATATATAAATAAAAAGAAATATATAAAAAGTATTCATAGATTATTAGGTTTAACATTTATACCTAATCCTAATAATTATGAGATGATAGACCATATAGATATGGATAAATTAAATAATAATTTAGATAATTTAAGGTGGATTACTTGTTCAGGAAATAATAGAAATAGAATAGTAAGCACAAAAAAATCAGGCCTACCAATTGGAGTATATAAGGCATATAAAAGATTTGCCGCCCAAATATGGATAAATAAAAAAAGGAAATACTTAGGCTCTGCTGGAACACCTGAAGAAGCACACGAATTATATAAAAAAGCTTATGATGAAATAATGAATGAATTTTATCCTGAATAAAAAAATATATTTAGTATATATATAATGAAGCATATGAGTTCTAGAAAACAATATCCTGAAGGAAGTAAGAATAAACCAAAGGAAGAAGAAGAGCCTAAATTAGTAATAAATTTAGATGTATCAGGAAACCCAACATTTAATTAAATCATACATCTTTTATTATAATCATCATCACTTTCATTTTTCTTTCTTATTAATTTTTTAGGAACATTATCATTAATATCATCATTTTTTTCTATAATGATATTTTCAGTTTGTTCCTCATCATCATCATCATCATTATCATCATTATCATTACCATTACCATTTTTAGATTGAAGATAAATATCAATTTCATCTTCTGTTCTATATCTATGGTGTTGTAATACATTTCTTTGGTTCTTACCACATATTTTCATTTGTTTGTCATAAAATCGTCCATATTGTGGTTGATTACATATTTGGTCAATGAAAGGTTGTTTCTTTAATCTATTTCTCTCTGCCCTATCCATATTTTCAAATACAGAAGACTTTGTAAAATTCTCATAGAATTCATTAAGATTTAATCTAACTTCATTAACAACCTTTCCACCTTCTTTTAATTCTTTCTCATATACAATATTCTCATTCACCCAATTAATAACTTCATTTGCTTCACTCAAATAATTATTAGTAGAAGTATAAACTTCCTCACTAAATTCATAAGTATCAGTAAATATATCATTTGGATTTTCAGTATCTTTATTAGAAGCATATTTTACTTTATAATCTTTAATAAATTCTAAACACATTTTAAGCAAAACATATTTTGCTTCATCAATCCATTCACTAGAAGCAAATTTATCATTTCTCTTTTTATATATATGAGGTTGAGCATCAATTTTCCATTGGTCAGGAGTAAAATTATATGAGAAAGGCATATTAATAATTCTTCTTGCTAAAGCGTGTTGTAATTTACCATCAATTTGTGGTAAATCATTTAATATAACAAGATTACTACATACCATTTTACATACAGTATCATTAGAATAAAGCATTCTAGCATTAATTTTACTATCACCAGTAATTTGTTTAAGAGTTTCTTGAGAGAATTTATCACTACCATTAGGTTCTTGATATACACAAACTCTTTTACCACTCATTTTAGCCATTTCAGGTGAAGGTTTATCAGCTGATATAGGTTTAGTAAGCATATTACCACCAGTAGAACAATAAAAGGCATCAGTAAGCATAGCTTCAATTAAATTTTGAACCACACTTTTACCATTAGCACCTTGACCAACGAGAATAAATAAATATTGAAATTGTTTAGATAATAAACAAGTGGCAATAATATAAAGCATATCCTGTTTAAGAGCATCACTTTTAAATAAACTATCCCAAAATCCAATAAATTCTTTTTCAATCTCTTCATCAGGGTCACGAAAATCATATTGAACTTTAGTCATAATGTAATCTTCTTTACTAAAATCTTGCCATTGATTAGTTTGAAAATTATAGACACAATTCATAAATGGTAATAGGCGTTCATTACTATCAAAATCTTGATGAACAGCTTTATGAGTTTTAATCTCCTGTTTAAGAATAGTATATATATTATCTCTCGCAGTAGGTTCTTCAATCTTCTTTCTCATATTTTTAATATCTTTCATTTTATCAATATAATCAGTGTATTCATCAAAATTCTCATCCTTATCAGGAACAGGTTTAGATTTATGTAATTTCAATTCATTACTAAGATAATTTTTAATATCTCTACCAATAGCACATTTAATTATATCACCTTTACCCTCAGTTTCATTAACCCATACATTAGTGTATTGATTGTAAAAGTAAATCCAACTAGGTTTATCAGGAAATGTTTTATGTAATACAACAAGTATATTATCCTTGTTTGTATCCAAGAATACATTTGCTAGAAATTCACTACTATATCTACTATCATTCTCATAATTATATCTACAATAAATTTCATAATGCTTTTCAGGATTAGATAATTTAGAATAATCATAAATAATAGCTTTGTCAAAACGACCTTTAATACTCTTTTCATATTTATCAAACCATTCATTATAATTATTTCTAGCTTTTGGACTTTTACTTGCTATTGCTTTAATGATTTCAATATATTGTTTTCCAGCACACTTAATTGAACCAAGAATTCTATAAAAGTGTTTATATTCATTAATATATTTCATTTCAATATTCCTTATAATTTCTTCAAACATATCCTGTTTATCAACACCTTCCATATGAGATGGTGGAGCATTCATATTAATTGTTGATTTAGGTTTTTCTTTTACCACAGAAGATTTAGGTTCTTCTTTAATTTCAGGGAGGTTCATTAATTTTCTAGAGAATTTATTATTAAAGATACTCCTTAATTTCTCACCGTCTTCCATAATATCAAATGGAGTTTTAGGCATAATAATCTCATTATCAATACCACACCAAGCCCATTGACCATTTAAGATTTCAATAAAACCATACTCTTTTTTCAAATAGTTAAATAGAGCTTCAGGTTTATCATTTTTCCATTTATCCAAATCACTAATATTATTATTCATCTCATATAGTTTATTCCAAAATTCATATAGATGAAGGTCAGGAAGTATATAATGCTTACCATATTTTTTACTAGCAGATTTATAATATGGAAAATGATTATCCATAAATTCAAGGAAATCGTGTGCTTCCTTTGTTAAAGAATTGTATTCATCATCATCCGCAATATCAATATCAAATTGTATATATGTATTAGTATCAAAAGCAATATAATTAAATTCACGACCTGTTAATTTATTTCTAGCTTCTCTTTGTTTATTATATTCAGTAGTAAATATTTTATCTTGTGTAACAATTGTATCACCTTTAAACTTTTTCTTACCATCAGCATCAAATTCCATTTTTATTTTAACCCATTTAGGTGAGGATGTATTCTTAGTATAATCTATTGCCTTCATCTTAGTATAATTCATAGTTTAACTTTAAGTGTATTTACTAATTTATTTATTTCAATTTTTTTATGTATCGTAATTGTAATCTGTCCCAAAAGTCCCAAAATACCAAGTCCCACAAAACTATTCTCTAGAAAAAATCAGTGATAGTAATAATGGGTTGTGAGCTTCTTTCTCTCCTTGTGATATTTCAATCTGTATCTAATTACTTGCCTCTTCTTATAAAAAAATAAATACATATTGCGTGTGAAGTGTCTAGATAATTGATATATTATATCCTCATTAAAAATAGTTCTAAACATAATATTTAAGAATTTTAAACTTTTCATATATATTTATTTAAATGGATTAATTTCATTCTCTCCAATTTTTATCCTCATATATGGTTCATAAACCTTATCTCTTAGCATATTGCTATTAATCATAACATTCATTCCATTATTTATATTTACACCTCCTTCCTCAAATTTATTAAATTCCAAAGTCCAAGTTTTAGTTATTTCATCCTTACCAATTATACCAATAGCAGTATCATAATCATTTTGAAATCTACTCCAATTCATAATATTATTTCTATTTATGTATGCCTTCCATTTATTTATTCTTTCTTCGTGTGTATTATTATTATAGAAATCTCTAATTAATTTAGTTCTAATTATACCTATCATCATATCTCTTACTTTCTCCTGTCTATCCCTTTCTTCTCCTTCCAATCTCTCCTTCTCTTCTTCTTCCTTCTTTTCTTTATATTCATCTGTTCCTTCTATATTAGCATTCTTCTTTTTCTTTCTTGCTTCACTCTGTTCCCTTCTTTTATCAATCCTTGCTTGAAATATTTCATCCTCATTTAGGTCAGGAATTTTATGTTTTATAATTATAGCTTCTAATCTCTCAATACTCATTTTAGATAAGTTAGTCATCCTTTTTCCTTGCTTCGCAAAGAATGCTGAGATGTGGTCGGTGTAATCTTTTTTGTTGAGGGATGGCATCTTGGAGGTGCTTTTAGAGAGCTGATATATTTTCATTTCAATTTTTTTTTGAGAAATAGTTTATTCAGGACTGGTATTTTGGGATTTATGGGACGCATAAAAAAATATAGTTAGAATTTTAAACACCCAACCCATATATTAATTTAATCACTATCACTATCACTCTCACTATCACCATTCTCACTTCCTTCATCACTCTCACTATCCTCAATACCCATTTTCTCCTTCCATCTCGCATATTTTATCTTTACCTTATCCTCTAATCTATTTACATCATTAAATAAATACTCATATGTAGATTTCTCTAAAACCATCAACCAAGACCATAAATCATCACTTGCTTGTTGTCTAGCAAAAGCAACCCTCCTTACTCCCATAACAGCATAAACCTTTCTACTATACCTAATATATTTCATTATTTCAAATTGTTGCCCTACCTCATCTCTAAAATGCTTTATTTCCATATTAATACCTTCCAATTCCTTACACACCATACTATCATAATAATACTGTCTATCAGCAAGAGGTTTAAGCTTCTCTTCAATATTAATATTATAAATGCGTTGCCTTATCTCTAATGGCAAATCAAAGAATGTCAATGCTTTTTTCATCTTGGTATGTTTTTCCATCACCTTATCAAAATTGCTCCAAATAGAGCTATTCATCTCTTTCATCTTCTCCTCCATCACCTCTTCATAAGAAGGAGGAGAGAATGATGGGATTGGAAGGATGGTCAAATTGAGGCTCATAATTTGTGTTGGGTGTCTATGGAGTAGAGGAATAAATTTACTTCAATTTTTTTTTGAAATAATAGTTAATTGAGGAGTGGTATTTTGGGATTTATGGGACGGTGTCCTTGTAAAGGACACGCCGAAGTCGCTATTATGCCTCGTATATTCATAATTCTAATTCCACGATGACGAAAACAAGAATGTGACACGACAATTAATAAAACTCTGTTTTATTAATTGTCGTG